>Ga0209374_1000027_pt1 | contig 144717 bp, 126 predicted proteins | sample SaaInlLV_DNA_10m_FD_184683 | JGI IMG/M metagenome (GOLD analysis project Ga0209374, IMG submission 184683) | Marine microbial communities from expanding oxygen minimum zones in the Saanich Inlet - SI075_LV_DNA_10m (SPAdes) (version 2) | ecosystem: Environmental > Aquatic > Marine >... | reverse complement strand
ACTTAGAAAATTCTTTTATATTGTTTTTTATATGTTCTCTCGCTCCTTGACTGAAAGGGCTAAGCCATTGATAGTAATCAACATAAGGCCTAAAGTCATAACTGTTTTGACCTTCCCTATTAACAGAATACCAATCCAAATTATTCATGGCGACTTCATCATTTGGGCGGTTTAATGCCCAAACCCAAGCATGGATATTTATCTCCATACCTTTAGTTATAATAATTATTTTTTTTAATTGACTTGGGTTACCCTGGATAAAATAATTATTTATTCCTGAATTTTTATATTTTTGAAAATAGGCTCTCCATTCTTTTTCTGGTTTATATACATACTGGAACCAAACTCCGAATGAAATGCTTTTATTTTGCTTACTTAACATATAAAGTATATTTTTTATTGATATTAGCTAAAAGCTTCATGCTCTCTTTTTTATTTGACATAATATTAAGTTAAGTTATTCATCTACTTTAGCAATAAATAACTATTGAGGATTTTATAATTATGAAAATATATATTCTTCTTTATTTCTGTTTGATAAGCCTATCGTCTTTTTCGTGCAATAAAAACATGAATGCATATCAAAATCTCAATTCTCAACTCGATGAAATTACGATTAAAGATATTCATTCTGGGTATGATAATAATCGTTTTACTGTTAAAGAACTGGTTAGCAACTATATTGATCGTATAAAAAATATTGATCAATCAGGACCACTACTTAATTCAATAATCGTGATTAATCCAGATGCTTTTGCTATTGCAGACTCACTTGATAAAATACATATGCTCGGAAAAACAAAAGGCCCTCTTTTCGGGATTCCAGTACTTCTGAAAGATAATATTGATGTGAAAGGCGACATGCCAACTACTGCGGGATCTAGAATTTTAAAAGACTCGTTCCCTTTGAGAGATAGCTGGGTAGCAAAAAAATTAAAAGCTTCAGGCGCTATTATTCTTGGTAAAACAAACTTAAGCGAGTGGGCTAATTATAGATCATCTTATTCTTCAAGTGGATGGAGCGGAATTGCTGGACAAACAAAAAATCCTTATGTTTTAGATAGAAACCCTTGTGGCTCTAGCTCAGGATCAGCTGTCTCTGTTTCTGCAAATTTATGTGTTGTCGCTATTGGGACTGAAACCTGGGGCTCTATTATGTGTCCTTCAAATGCAAACGGAATAGTTGGAATCAAGCCAACTGTTGGACTTTGGAGTAGGTCTGGAATAGTCCCTATTAGTTACACTCAAGATACAGCCGGGCCAATGTCTCGCACAGTTAGAGATGCCGCAATTTTTCTTGGAGCGGTAACTGGCGTTGATAACAACGATAAAAAAACAAAAAAGAGCAAAAATAATTACTATAAAGATTATACTAAATTTTTGAATGTTAATGGCCTACAGAATAAAAGAATCGGGTATGTCAAGACTATGGAAGGCAAGAATCACAGGGTAGATTTTCTCATGCAAGGGGCGATCAAAGATTTAACGGAAAGTGGCGCAGAGATAATTCATATTGATAATATTTTCCAAAATAGTGATAATAAAAACAGCCCAGAAAAGCATTCATTAGAAGTCATGGCATATGAATTTAAAGATGGATTAAAAAAATATTTTGATAGCTTAGGACCAAACGCTATAGTAAAAGACCTTAAAGACCTCATAAGTCAAACTTTATTAGATAGTGTTGAAATGGTTTACTTTAACATCGAGAGGTTAGAAAACGCAGAAACTAAGGGGGACTTAAATTCAAAAGCCTACAAAGAAGCTATTCAAGAAATGAAAACGGCTACAAGAGAAATGGGCATTGATAGAGTGATGAAAAAATATAATTTAGATGCGTTTATTTCCCCAACAGGTAGTCCTGCTTGGAAAACAGATTTAGTAAATGGAGATAAATACTATATATCAACAACTGTTTTTGCAGCCTTATCTGGCTACCCGAATATTAATGTCCCTATGGGCTTTATCGATAATGTACCAGTTGGAATCTCTTTTTACGGTAAAGAATGGAGTGAACCAAAATTGATAGAGATGGCATACGCTTATGAACAAAAAACAATGCACAGAAAAAAGCCGGAGTTTTTAGTTTCAGACTAATCATATTATATTTTTATTACATTAATATTTGATAGGCTTCATAAAAAAATCTTGAAGCCTAATAAATAAAACTACAAGGATTACAGAAAAAACTTGAACCATTAATATATATACAGGCCACTCTCCCATCAGAAAGGGACTAACTGAGTTTGGTATTTGACGCAAAAACATATAATTACTATCCAACACAATATTTATAAAGGTTATTATCCCAACTATAGCATTTGTGTACAAAACTACTTGAAAAATCGATTTATATTCCATTCTCATATCATATTTGATCATCATCCATAGAATAGCAAATATTAAAGCAGCATGGTAAGCTTGGCTGTAAAAAAAGAAAATCCTGAGTTCAAATAAATCACCATCAGGTGTCAAAATAGCATTTGTAGCGCCCACAAAGCCCCAATAAAAAATCAGATTAAAAATTTTTTGATTCCGATATATCAAATTGTATGCTGCTAAGTAAACACCTATACTACAGAGTTGTAAAGGAAGATCTTTAATAATAGAATAATGCCCAGTAAAAACTCTTACTATATCCTCGGAAAGATCAAGGAATATCATCAAAACAGATAAAGTAATTAAAAAAGTTTTGCTATCATTCATTATCCCAATTTTTTCATTATACCTTAGGAAGGTAATGAATAAAAAAATAATTGCTATTAAAGAAATAATATGGTCAAAACTGAAAAGTTTAAATATATAGGGTGGCATTATAAATAATTATTATTCAACATTTTGAAAATCTAAGAATCAAATTTAAAATGAAATACTATCAAAAGTTTTCTCTTTGTGGGTCATTATAGTCTTCTTTTCACTATCCATAAAAAAATGTAAAACATTTAACTGATCTTCGAAGGAAGAGAACAAAAATTTATTTTCAATACTAATATTCATTATGTTTCCCTCTATATCAGTAATTTCAAAATAACACCAAACAATATCACCCTCAAATTCCTTACCTACCCAGTTTGCATTATATTCTTTCCCATTTATTCTTAAATGAATAGTCTTGCCAATGTAATCAAAAATAAGACTATCTATTTTATTTTCATCTTTTTTGCTATCAATGAAAAAATTTGATTCATTAATTTGATTTATAGCTTTTTCTAAATCATTTGCAAAAACCTTCATCGACACTTCAATAGCCTTCGAACTACTATCATACTGAAATGAAAATATCGATGAATGAAAAGAGTGTGGAAATATAAAGTTATATAAAAGTAGAAAATATATTAGTGAATGTTTAATTTTATGTTTCATAGTAGATGTTAATCTAAATATAGAAATAAAATACTCAATATTTTCAAAAACAGAAAGGCCAGGATTGTTACTAAATAATTTTAAACAAAAAATATTTTTACTATTCATAACGTCTACATTATTTGCACAAATTGAAGATAAGTTCAAACAATTAGACCAAGAAATAGCAACCCCAAACTCATACAGAACTGCAGCTGGTTATCCTGGCCACGAATATTGGCAAAATAAAGCTGACTATACAATTGATGTAAAATTAAATGATGAAAATCAAACTGTATCAGGATTTGAAACAATAACATACGCAAATAATTCCCCAGATGACCTTAATTATTTATGGGTCCAACTCGACCAAAATGTTAGAGCAAAAGATTCAGACGCTTACAAGATCTCTACAGGAAAAATGAGAAATAAATTAAATTTTTCATCAATGAAACCAGGTTTTATATATGGAGATAAAGACGCTTTTGATATTCTAAATGATTTTGATGGTGGATTTAACATAGAAGAAGTGGTTGCGATAGATGGAAGAAAACTTAATTATGTAATAAACAAAACAATGATGAGAATAGACCTTGAAAAACCACTAAGGTCAAAATCAAAAACTTCAATTTCCATACGTTGGAATTATAAAGTTCAAGATAGAATGTTTATGGGCGGAAGATCTGGATATGAATTTTTTGAAACTGATAGCAATTATTTATATACGATTTGCCAATGGTTCCCAAGAATGGCCATGTATAATGATGTATACGGTTGGCAAAATAAACAATTTTTAGGAAGAGGAGAATTCACATTAGACTTTGGTGATTATGATGTGCGAATAACAGTACCAGCTGATCATATAGTTGCCTCTACAGGCGAACTACAAAATATGATGGAAGTACTTACAAAAGAACAAATTAATAGATACAAAACATCTAAAACTGCAAAGAGTCCGATGATAATAATATCACAGGGTGAAGCGATTAAAAATGAAAAATCAAGAAGCAAAAAAGTAAAAACATGGAGATATAAAGCAAAAAATGTAAGAGATTTCGCATTTACTAGTTCTAGAAAATTTATATGGGATGCTATGGGTGTGAAAGTAGGAAATCGTACTGTAATGGCAATGTCTTACTATCCTAAGGAAGCGAATCCTTTGTATGAGAAATACTCTACTCGGGCCGTTGCTCATACATTAAATGTCTATTCAAAATATACATTTAATTACCCCTACCCGGTTGCAATCTCGGTAGAGGCAGCTAATGGAATGGAATATCCTATGATTTGTTTTAATTATGGTAGGCCACAAGAAGACGGGACTTATTCTGAAAGAATTAAATATGGTATGATAAGCGTTATTATCCATGAAGTTGGACACAATTATTTCCCTATGATTGTCAACTCAGATGAACGACAATGGACTTGGATGGATGAAGGACTGAACACATATTTACAGTTCCTAACAGAACAAGAGTGGGATAAAGACTATCCAAGTAGACGTGGCCCGGCAAAGAATATTGTAAATTATATGAAAGGCGATAAAAATAATTTGATGCCAATCATGACCAATTCTGAATCAATCTATCAATTTGGGAATAATGCCTATGGTAAACCAGCTACAGCATTAAATATATTAAGAGAAACTATTGTAGGCAGAGAGTTGTTTGATTTTGCATTTAAGGAATACTCCAAAACATGGATGTTTAAACACCCAACACCAAGCGATTTTTTCAGAATTCTTGAAAATGCTAGCGCTATAGATTTAGATTGGTTTTGGCGAGGATGGTTTTATTCAACAGACCCCGTTGATATTTCAATTGATGAAGTGACGTGGTATACCTTAGATACTAAAAACCCCGAAATAGAATTACCTCTAAAAAAAATAGAAGAAGAAAATGAGCCCATTCAATCGTGGCAGGAAAAGAACGGTATTGAGATACAAGAAACAATTGTTGAAATAGATGAAGAAGCAAACGACTTTTATGATAAATATGACCCATATGAAGTATCAATTCTGGACAAGGAAGATTTCATCAAGTATCGAGATAGTTCAGTAGTTGAGAATCAAGAAAAAAAGATTTATAATTCAAATTTAAACTACTACGAAATAAAGTTTTCTAATGTTGGAGGCCTTGTTATGCCGATTATATTAGAACTAGAATACGAAGACTCTACTAATTACATTATTAGAATACCTGCAGAAATATGGAGAAAAAATAGAAAACAAATAACAAAAGTCTTTGCAACAAAAAAGCTTGTTAAATCTTTTAACTTAGACCCACAGCTTGAAACAGCAGATATTAACTTGGTAAATAATAACTGGCCTAAGAAAGTAATAAAATCAAGATTTGAGTTATATAAAACTAAAAAACACGGCAGGTGGAAAACCTATAAAGAAAATAAAATGCAACGAAATAACAGATCAAAAAATGAGGAAAAATCTATAAAAAAATAATATTCTAGCTAGAATGATACTCTTGAAGAGATTTTACTTTAATTTTATTCTTTGTTCTGATAGCACGTAAAACTGCATCTGCTGCTGATATAGTTGTAATAGCCATAATACTTTTTTGAATACATGCTTTCCCAATAGCTTCTTCATCGTACCTTGATTGTGGACCTAGGGGGGTATTTATTACAAGAGTTACCTCGTCATTTTTAATGCGATCAACAATATTTGGCCGACCTTCTCCAGCTTTAAATATTGTACTCGTAATCATTCCATTTTTGACTATTTCATGTGCCGTACCCGAAGTTGCTATAATATTGAATCCAAGCTCTATAAAGCCTCTGACAATTGGAATAATTTTAAACTTATCTTCATCATTTACCGAAATAAAAACTAATCCAGAATCTGGCAACTGAACTCCCGCACTTAATGTTGCCTTATAAAAAGATAAACCAAAGTTTTCAGATATCCCCATAACCTCTCCGGTAGATTTCATTTCGGGACTTAAAAATATTGATTCTGCAGGAAATTTATTAAATGGCAGGACGGCCTCTTTTATACAAACATGTTTTATAATATCCCACCTAGGAAGGCTTAAATCTTTCAACTTCTGACCAACAGATAATTGTGCAGCAATTTTAGCTAATGGAATATTTGTAGACTTGCTTACAAAAGGGGTTGTTCTGCTAGCTCGAGGATTAACCTCCAACACGTATAGATTGTTATTTTTATATGCAAATTGAATATTTATTAGACCTATCACATTCAATTCAATCGCAAGAATTGATGTTATTTCTTCAATCTCTGTAATTGTTTGAGATTTTATTTGATAAGGGGGAAGTACGCAAGCAGAATCTCCTGAATGTATTCCAGCTTCTTCAATATGTTGCATAATTGCACCAATGTAGACTTCTTCACCATCACAAAGCGCATCAACATCAAATTCATAAGCATTCTCAAGAAATTGATCAATTAATATAGGGTGTCCTCTCGTGACATCTGCAGAACGTGAAATGTAGTCAATTAGTTGATCTTGAGAATATACAATCTCCATAGCTCTTCCGCCTAAAACATAGCTTGGTCTAGCTAGAACAGGGTAACCAATATTATCAGCTACTTTAACCACTTCTTCAAGGCTTTTACCTGTACCATATGTCGGGCAAGAAATATTTAATTTATTTAAAATTTTACCAAACTTTTCGCGGTCCTCAGCTACATCAATATTAATAGGAGAAGTTCCAATAATTGGTGCGCCGGCATCGGCCAATTGATTTGAAATTTTTAATGGTGTCTGGCCTCCAAACTGGACTAACACCCCGTCGGGTTTTTCGAATTCAACAATATTCATTACGTCTTCAAATGTGACAGGCTCAAAATATAATCTATCTACTAAATCAAAATCTGTGCTTACTGTTTCGGGATTACAATTAATCATTATAGTTTTAAATCCGAGTTCTTTTAATCCAAAAACCGCTTGAACACAACAATAATCAAATTCTATTCCTTGACCAATTCTATTGGGCCCTCCACCAAGAATAATAATTTTTTCCCCTTGGATAGGCTGAATTTCATTTCCCTTATCGTAGGTTGAGTAACAATATGGTGTTTTAGCTTTGAACTCTGCCGAACAAGTATCAACTAACTTAAAGGAAGGTATAATATGATTATTCTTCCTTTTTTTCCTGATTTTATCAGTTGTTGATTGGGTTTGCCTTGCAATTTGCGCATCTGAAAAACCTTTTTCTTTCAATTCTAAAATTGGGACATCATATTTTTGATCACATAACATTTTTATTTGATGAAGAAACCAACGGTCTATTCGTGTTATTTCATGAATTTCTTCAATTGTTTTTCCTGTTAAGAAGGCTTCTCTAATTTTTAATAACCTAAATGCTGTTGCAAATCGCAAACTAGTTAGGTCAAAAGACCTTGCCCTAATCAAGTCCGGATCATTTTCAAAAGCCCACATTGGCTCAAGACCATCAAGACCAACTTCTAGTGATCGAAAAGCTTTTTGAATTGATTCTCTAAAGGTTCGTCCAATTGCCATGGCTTCTCCAACGCTTTGCATCTGAACACCAAGGTGACCGGTAGCAGAAGGAAACTTTTCAAAATCAAACCGTGGTATTTTCGTAATTACATAATCGATTGTAGGCTCAAAAGCTGCTAAGGTCTCACCTGTTATATCATTTGGTATTTCATCAAGTGTATAACCAATAGCCAATTTGGCAGCAACTTTTGCTATTGGGAAACCTGTTGCTTTTGAAGCTAATGCAGAGGACCTACTCACTCGAGGATTCATTTCAATGATAATCATCCTACCATTATCAGGGTTTACCGCAAATTGAACATTCGATCCGCCAGTTTCTACACCAATAGTGCGAAGACATTTAATCGCCCAATTTCGCATTTTTTGATATTCTTTATCTGACAATGTCATGGCAGGTGCAACGGTTATTGAATCACCAGTATGAACACCCATGGGATCAATATTTTCTATAGAACAGATAATGATTACATTATCTGATTTATCTCTAACAACTTCTAGCTCATACTCCTTCCAACCAATTAGAGATTCTTCCATCAAAATCTCATTAATGGGACTCGAAGAAAGACCGTTATTCACTAAATCTTGAAATTCTTCAAAATTGTAAGCAACAGAGCCACCAGTTCCGCCCATTGTAAACGATGGTCTAATAATTATTGGAAATTGAATTTTACCAACTAAATCCTTTGCCTCTTCCCAAGAGTAGACAAAATTGCCACGCGCGGTTTCAATAGAGACCTCATCCATAGCTTCTTTAAATTTTTCTCTATTTTCAGCTTTTTGTATAGAATCTATTTGAGCACCTAAAAGTTCTACTTTATGCTTTTTTAAAACACCCTGTTCGTGTAGCTCAATTGTTAGGTTTAATGCTGTTTGACCTCCAACAGTTGGTAAAATGGCATCTGGATTTTCTTTTTTTATTATTTCAGTTACATATTCTAAAGTAATTGGTTCAATATAAGTTCTATCTGCTATATCAGGGTCTGTCATGATTGTCGCAGGATTAGAATTAACTAATATTATTTTATAACCTTCTTCTTTTAAAGCTTTTGCTGCTTGTGTCCCTGAGTAATCAAATTCACAAGCTTGTCCTATTACAATAGGACCAGCGCCAATAATTAAGATTGAATTAATATCACTTCTTCTAGGCATTCATCAACTCAATAAATTTATTAAATAGGTATCTACTATCGTGAGGCCCAGGGCTAGACTCTGGATGATATTGAACTGAAAACGCAGCTTTCTCTTTACATTCAATTCCAGCATTAGTGTTGTCATTTAAGTTTATATGTGTTTCTTCAATGTCATCTCTTAGACTTTTACTATCTACAGCAAACCCATGATTTTGACTAGTAATCTCAATTTTTTTCGTTATAAGGTTTTTCACAGGATGGTTAACCCCTCGATGACCGAATTTAAGTTTAAATGTTTTTGCTCCTAATGCTAAAGCTAATAGCTGATGACCAAGGCAAATACCAAATATTGGTTTCTGCCCTAATATTTCTTTAATAGTGTTTATCGCATACCTTACAGCTGTGGGATCTCCTGGACCATTAGACAGAAATATACCATCAGGATTGGTTTCTAGAATATCTTTTGCTTTTGTTTCTGCTGGAAAGACATTAATACGGCAGTCTAGACTTTTTAAAATATTTAGAATGTTATTTTTAATCCCAAAATCAAGCACAGCAACTTTATTTTTACCCTCTTTTGAAAATTGATATATATGCTTAGTCGAAACAACTTTTGCCAAATCCATTCCTTTCATCGAAGGATATTTATTAACTTCCTGTTTTAATGAATTTATATCAGTGCCTTCAGAGCATATAACGCCATTCATAGCTCCGTTATTTCTAATGTGAATAGTCAATGACCTTGTATCAATATCTTTTATTCCAACAATTTTTTCATTTTTAAGATAATCATTGATCGTTATCTGGGATCTCCAACTTGAAGCCAAAATAGATTCCTCTTTAATAATAAATCCAGATACTTGGACCTTACTTGATTCCACATCCTCAGAGTTGATACCATAGTTACCTATATGAGGTGCCGTCATTGCGACTATTTGCTTTGAATATGATGGATCAGTTAGGACTTCTTGATAACCTGTAATGCTTGTATTAAAACAAACTTCGCCAATCGTTTTACCGATTGCACCAAAAGAAGAGCCTTCAAATATTGTCCCGTCTTGAAGAACTAAAACTGCGGATCTGTTTGTCATGACTTAATTTAAATTATTCTTTTAAAATAGCTAAAAAAAAACGGCCACTCAAAAAATGAATGACCGTTCAATTATGAACTAATATTATATTTTTTCGATTTATAAAAGTAAAACTCTTTCATCTATTGCAGCAAAAGCATAACTCGACAGTTCGATAATACGCCAAAACTCTTTTCTGCAGTTCTTACTTTATTTGCATCCATGCTCGTTATATAGATATCATCATCTAATGACCCAACGGCTTCAATGAAAAGAGGATTACTACCTACACGTTGACTAACATTTCTATCATCCATTGAGTAAGCGTATCCAACCGGGCCTCGGTTAACCGCTTTTGAACGAGAATAACTTATAGTACCATAAACTAAGTTACCTTGCATATCAATTACTTCTGGACTCATAGATGGATCTACTGCATGCTCTCGAGCATCAATTACAATTCCAGATATTCGTTGACTTTTAGGAATAGCAGCACTGGTCATTAAATAAGCTGGATTCATGTTGTCTGATTTGTATCCCTCTATATCAGTAAGTATTTCTGATAATCCAGACATCCTGACTGCTAATGCTATAGCAACTTTATCACCTTCTAAATATTCTATTTCACCTTGCTGGTAAGCACTCCCGATTAAACCTTCTAATCTACTTTCAATAAGAGGTTCATCGTCCATCAATTCACCAACTAAACGCCCATCAAAGTTGACCTGCTTCATTAATTCGATCAAGTTTGACCGGGCTATTGTTCTAGCCTCAGCTTTTGCTATTTTTAAATTTTTTGCTACAAGTTTTAATGAGTTATCTACTGGAGTTTTTTCTTCAATTTCAGATGTCCCCCTACAAACAATTATTCTATTAGCATAATCAATAAACCCATGATCAGTATTAACAATAAAAGTAGGTTGATCTGTTTTTTGAGAAAATAATTGGGGAACAAATAATAAAATGGCAAGGGTAGTGCTTTTTAATAAGTTTATAAGCATATATAAAAATAACATTAATTATATGATTTGCGCAACTCCCCTGATAAATAATTACTTCGTAAATTCATATTGTAACGTGAAAATAAAATTCTCCATATTATTAATTATTTTTATAAGCATGTCTTGTGTCGAGAACGAAATTTTTATTCAAATACTACCGGATGGCAAAACATACTTGAGGATTACAAGTATTGGAGATTCTACAGATATACTCGATAATGATTTTAAGCACCCACCTTTTAATAATAAAAATGGCTCATATGAATTAATTAAAACTGATTCAGTTTGGAAAACTATATCTCATCTAGTCATAAAAGATTCAATGTTTAATTTCAATCCCAAACATAGTTTAGGCTTTGATTTTAATTTTCAACAAAAAATTAAATCTATTTCAAAAATAAATAGTTTTAAAATGAAGTTTATTGGCAGAAACATACAAAATGAGTACCCAATTCTTTACAACGCAATAATGAATAATAAATTAGATAGTCTTTTATGGTTACCAGAAGCGTTAACAGTAATTATAGATAAAGCGCTTACTGATTTAGAAGCAAATGACATTTACAAAGATGAAAAAATAAATAGACCTAGATTGGTTAATCACTTTAAAAATTCATTCTCTAGAGTTTCAACTTTTGATGAATTGAAAAATATTCAAGATAATAGAACTGTTTTCATTCACAATACATTGAGACCATTCAAAGTAAGTCAAAAGTTTTCAAACTCTTTATCGAAAAAAATGAAAGCGCATGAAGATCGCTTAAAATCTTCTCTGGGATTAAAAGATGATAACTTTATAATAAAATTATTATTACCGGGTGAAGCAATCTCCGGCAATGCGATGTCAATGAATTCAGACACCTTAATTTGGAAATTCGGATTAGATTCATTATTGGCTGATAACTATGATTTACATGCTAGTTCTGTGGTAACCTCAAAGAAAAAAATTCAGAAAACATCCGTTCTTTTCGTATGTTTACTTTTACTGTTTGGTATAATATTAATAAGTAAACAAAAAAAATGAACGTTATTTTAACAATATTAATACTACTCTGTTCTACATATGCAGCAGATATAAAGCCCATATATAGTGAAAAACAAATTAAAACGATTCTCGATAATAAGTATAGCTCAAATACGTCTACTTTAGAGGTACTTGGAATACATTTTTATGAAAATAAAGAAGGAATCGTTCTTCAACTAGAAATTGAATTGAACTCTAACAATATAAACTATATTTTTGAAGCAATGAATGCACTATCCGAAGTTGGACAATATTCAAAGAAGACAATTTCTAAATTCATCATACTTGCTCATAACAACGAATTAGATGTGCCTTCTAGTTATGAAAGCGATGCTAGTTGTTCCATCAAATATTTTATCAAAAGTGAAATAACTAAAAGTGCTTGGATGAAAGATTGTTTAAGTAATAGCATTACGCAAAGAAAAATAGAAAATTGGTCTACTTTTAATATGGAAAAGAGTAATGAAATCATTAATTAGCCAACTAAAAAAACATAGTCTTTATAACTTCCCAGTAAAAGACGTTTCATCAACTATTTTGAATAGTGAGATTCAAGAAAATATCATAAAAAAATATTCTCACTTTAGTAAATCTATGTATACAAGAAATAGAATATTTAGAAATGATGATTTTGAAATAATCTTATTATGCTGGCTACCGAATCAAATGGCGCCTATACATGGGCACGAGGGAGAAAAATGCTGGTTTAAAGTGATTAACGGGAACTTAAAAATTAGTAACTACTCAATTAAATCTTTAGCTCCCTTAAAACTCAGTCTTGAAGAAAAAATTACTGCATCAGAAGGCTATCTAGATGGACCAGCAGATATTCATTCAATAGAAAACTGTAGTAATAAACCTGTCATAACCCTTCACATTTATGCAAACCCTTATGACACATGTACAGTGTACAATTTAAAAGAAAAACAAATTGACAAACTGAAAATGAATTACCACAGTATTGATGGGAAATTATGCTAAAAAAATTAGCGCTTATTATATACTTGATTTCTTTACAACATTTATTTTCACAAAGCCCAAATGACCAAATAAGAAATGAAATTCACCTTGAATACATTAAAGACATAAAGCTTTTTCATAGTCCACCTGAACCACTTTTTATTGGACGCCCATTTGAATTGTCGCTAGTGACGGAGTTAAGCGAATCAATAATTATATCTGTGCTCCTATTTTTCAAAACTGATAGCATGAAAACATATAGAGAAATTCTTCTTGATGGAGAAAGTGGGCTTTATAAATATAAGGTTAACATAAAAGATTTTCCTGGCAACACAATCAATTATTTTTTTGCTGTGCGAACGACAGATGGTAAAATCTATGGAGCGCCGGTAAATAAAGAAAATATTTTAGTGCCCATTCAAAAAAACTTCATTGATCCAGTACAATATTACGAGCAAAAAAAACGATTGAACCAATGAAGACTATTCTAGATAAATTGAATGAACTAAAACTTTCTTTAGAAAAGCATAATTATCACTATTACGTTTTAGATAATCCAATTATTTCCGACAAAGAATGGGATGACCTATTTAAAAAACTACAAAAATTAGAGGACGAAAACCCTACTTTAATAGATAAAGACTCACCAACTCAGAGAGTTGGTGCAAAACCACTAGCAGGGTTTGAAACTGTAGCACACCGCACACCAATGCTTTCTCTTTCAAATGCGATGGATAATGAAGAACTATCTTTATTCAACGACAGAATTAAAAAACTGTTAGAGACAGAATCAAAAATCGAATATATGGCAGAACCTAAGCTAGATGGTATTGGTGTCGAATTAATATACCAAAATGGTATTTTCATAAAGGGTTTAACACGAGGTAATGGTTTTGAGGGTGAAGACATAACTCAAAACCTTCGAACAATTAAATCTATGCCCTTGAAACTTTTAGGCTCTGATTTTCCAAGTTTATTAGAAGTCCGAGGCGAAGTCTTCATAAAAAAAAATGAATTTAACGATTTAAATAAATATCAAATAGAGCAAGGCTTACAAGTTTTTGCAAACCCTAGAAATGCCGCTGCAGGAAGTTTGAGGCAACTAGATGCGAAGATAACTTCTAAAAGACCATTATCTCTAAATTGTTATGAACCAGGTGTCATTAAAGGAAAAGACTATCAAACTCATGAGGATTTTTTAATTCATATTAAAAGCCTTGGCCTACCTGTAAACAAAATGATAAAAAAAGTTACTGGAACTAAAAGTATAATAAACTATCATAATGCTCTAGAATTAAATCGAAATAATCTTAATTATGAAATTGATGGTACTGTTTTTAAACTCAATAAATATATTGAGCGGGAGAAAGCAGGTTCAAGAAGTAGGTCACCACGCTGGGCCATCGCTGGGAAGTTTAAGGCTCAACAAGTAACTAGTAAAATAATTAATATATCTGTGCAAGTGGGTAGAACTGGCGCTTTGACTCCCGTTGCGAAAGTAAAACCTGTTTATGTATCAGGTGTAACCGTCACTAATATTACTTTGCATAATCAAGATGAAATAAATAGAAAAGATATTAGGATTGGTGATAGCGTTCTAATTGAAAGGTCTGGGGACGTTATCCCAAAAATTGTAAAGGTAGTAAGTCGTGAAAATGAAAACTCCCCAAAATTTCAAATCGACTCATCGTGCCCAACATGTTCTCAACCATCAGTAAAATTAAAAGATGAAGCGATAACAAGGTGCCTAAATCCTAGTTGCGCCGCAAAACTCAAAGGAAGAATCCAACATTTCTGCTCAAAGTTGGCAATGAATATTGAGGGACTCGGTGTAAAAATTATTGAACAACTAATTGATAGCCAGTTAATTAAAAGGATTGATGAAATTTTTACAATTGATAAAGAAAAATTATCAAAACTTGAAGGCCTAGGTAAAAAATCTGCACAAAATATAATTGAATCAATTAATGCTTCAAAAAATACATCGTTTTCTCGATTTGTATATGCCCTAGGCATTCGAAATGTTGGAGAGCACACGGCTAAAATATTAGAAAAAAAATATGAGGGAGACTTAAATAATTTTATAGAATCAACAGAAGAAGAATTAATCAATTTAGATGAAATTGGTGAAATAGTAGCTAAATCAATAGTCTCTTTCTGGAAAAATGATGAAAATAAATCCTCGGTTAAAAATTGCTTATCTAGCGGTGTCCGAATCATCAAACCTAAAAAAAGTCTTTCAAACCATCTAAGCGAAACAATTTTTGTATTTACAGGAACGCTTGAGCTAATGAATAGAAATGATGCGAAAAAAAGCGTTGAAGATGCCGGAGGAGATACAAAGAGCGCTCTAACAAAGAACACGACCCATTTAGTTGCTGGTAAAAATGCAGGTTCAAAAGTTGAAAAAGCAAAAAATATGTCCATAACTATATTATCTGAAGAAAAATTTATAGAACTATTAAAAAATAGTTAAATACTAATTTTGTATAATTACTATTAAGCTATAATACATTAATTTATGGAGTGAATATGATGAACATTGAAGAAGTAGTTGGCGATATAATACTCATAATATTAGAAGGGCATGAGCCACTTCAAAAAATCGGGATTGAAAGTGACAAAATTTTTGCTCGCGTAAAAGGTTATGATGGACACGGACTCTGGATTTACCAGCCTCATTTTAAAATTCCAAAAGCGATCTCAACAAAAAAAAATGCTACTCAAAAAGTGGAAGCATCTATATTGATTCCATGGGGGTTCATTGTTTCTATAGCTCACTTCCCTGGATCAGAAGGTTTTGATTTTCCAAGTCCTTTTGATTCAGAAATTGGATTTTAATAATCCTTTATGAGCGAATTTGCCATACAGATTAGTAATCTTAAAAAATCCTACAAAAATGTCCATGCACTAAATGGCGTAAATGTAAACATTTCTGATGGGGAATTTTTTGGATTACTGGGCCCAAATGGGGCAGGAAAAACTACGACAATCAATATTCTTACTGGCTTAGTTTTTAAGGATAGCGGTAATTGTCTTGTTTTTGGAAAAGATACAGTCGTTGATTATCGTGAGACAAGATCTAAAATAGGGATTGCAGCGCAGGAACTATCGTTGGACTGGTTTTTCAGTATTGAAAAACTATTATACTTCCAAGCTGGTTATTATGGAATTAACCGGATTGATGCTAAATCAAAAATTGATGAACTTCTAAATAAACTTGGTTTAGAAAAAAAGAAAGATTCTAAACTTCGCCAATTATCAGGAGGTATGAAAAGACGGTTTCAAATCGCAAAAGCATTAGTGCATGATCCAGATATCCTAATCCTTGATGAGCCTACTGCTGGTGTGGATGTAGAACTCCGTCATGAGCTCTGGAACTACCTTAGAGAACTTCATAGCAAAGGAAAGACTATACTCCTAACAACTCATTACATTGAGGAGGCTGAATTACTTTGCGAAAATGTATCAATCATTGACGAAGGGAAAATTTTAAAAGAAGGGTCTCCAAAACAACTAACAGAAGAACTAGGTAAATCGGGTGTTACTGTTCAATTATCAAAAAACACTAATATTAATAATTTAAAAATTTCTTCTTTAGATCAAGAATATACTGTTGAAGATTCAAGAGTTCATTTCAGTGTTAAAAATCCAGAATTAGCTATACCAAAAATAATTCAAGAACTGTCTTCAAAAGATATTGCTATCTATAGTATCAAAACTGAAACTTCTTCATTAGAAGATGTTTTTTTGAATTTGACAGGTAAGAGTATCAATGAATAAAATCAAAATTTGTTATGATTAACTGGGTTGGGTTATACACATTAACAAGTAGAGAAGTAGGCAGATTTTTTTCTGTTTATCGCCAGACAGTCATCCCAGGATTGATTTCTTCTGTTTTATATATTTTAATATTTGGATTTACCTTAGAACAAAGAATATCTGAAATTCAAGGCATATCATATACCATGTTTATTTTACCTGGTTTAATTATGATGAATACCCTTACAAATGCCTCATCTAACACCTCATCTTCAATGTTACAAATGAAACTTTTACAACAGCTTCCAGATCTTTTGACTGCTCCTCTTTCTGGCTTTGAAATTGCACTTGCTTATATTATTGGAGGTACTGTGAGAGGCATGGTTAATGGAATCTTAGTCTTGATAGTAGGTGTAGTTCTAATTGATTTGCCAGTACATGATATTGCAGGAACTTTACTTTTCATATTTCTAGTATCATGGGCATTCTCTAGTATGGGATTAGTAATGGGGCAGATTGCAGAAAGCTGGGACCAACTTGCAATGATCCAGAACTTTTTTCTAACGCCTTTAAGCTTTTTAGGTGGAGTTTTTTACTCCATTAATATGCTCCCAAGCTGGGCTCAAAGCCTTAGTTTTCTAAATCCTATTTATTATATGATAAATGGCATTAGATATACAATTTTAGAAAAAAGTGATTCCCCAGTTAGCACAAGTCTTTGGATGGCAATATTGTTAACAATATTATTTACTAGCCTAGCACTAATTATGATGCAGTCTGGTAAAAGAATTAAACAATGATTAAAAAGAGATTCTTTTTCTTTGCATTATCATACCTTTTCGCTCATAATCCAGAACAAAAAAATATTGTTTGGACTAATTTTGTTCGGCTTGGAATAGTTAGTAATACTGAAATAAATCAAACCGGTTTATCTTCTTTTTATAGAATAAAAAGGGTTAATGATAATACTTTTAGAGATTTGAGGATATATGCACATTTTTTTAAATCAGTTTCAGATATTAGGATAAGGTCAAAATCAAGTAATAAATACGATTTTAACTCAAGACTTTATCATTTTACTACATACGTTTATCATAAGTCTGGAGAAAATTTAAGATATCATTTTAATCAAGGCCTTGGCGCTCTTATTAAAGATGAAATTCAGGGAAATATTACTTCAGAAATTGGTTGGGCATATGATAAATCAGATTTCATAGAAAGTGATGAAAAAACAACATACCTAAAAAGCGCCATTACAATTGATAGAGATTTTAGCAAATTCAAAACCAAAGCAGAACTTGAATACTACCATCAAATATCTGAGGTTGTTTTATTTAATCTATCTAGATTTCAAACAATAGTAGAATTTCAATTTCTAATAAATGAAACCTGGAGTACTGTAATCGGTATTGATAGAGAAGTATATACAGAGAGTAGCAATCGATTTAGAATCGATCCAATAACCATATATATTTCGATAAACCGAAAAGGGCTACTGAATTAAAAAGGGTTAACTAAAGCTAATCTAAAGTAAGGATCTACATTTTTAGCATCTGGGTTTTTTGACCAATCATTGCTCGTTTGTGCAATTCCTGCACTATAAACTAAAAGCGGAAAATTTCCAATTAGTAATGAAATTCTACTTTCTATGCCTGCCGTAACTACCCAATCTTCATTCTCAGACCCCCAAACTTTTCCATAATCAGATATTATAGAAAATGATATTTTACCAGCTTTAATAATTTTTAAAATTTGGATAATATTTAAATTAATTAAAGGGCTTCTAAATTCTGATGTGCCAATAAAAGCGCTACTCCCCAAAATAGAGCCAGTATATCCTCGAGGACTCATATGCTCTTTACCAAGAATGATCTGCCCAGCAAGATAATTAGTTGGAATATCAACTAAACCCGTTGTCTCTTGATTAGGAGGGGATCCTGAAATATTTTCATACCTTGCTCTAGAATAAAAAGTAAATGGACCAACTTTTTGATTTAAATAAGAATCTAATTCGTAATGATTATAGGTAAAATCCCCCCAAATTTTTTCATCGATGAACTTGGTGGATAGTTTTAGACCATATCCATTCCGAGGCATTAAAATATTATTCAGTTCTGGCCTTTTATTCACGAATGTATATGAAAGAGAAAAAGCACCTTCTTCTCCCCTTTGTGGAACAAGTTCTTGAAAAACATCTAAACTATCAGGCTGATATGTTATTCCCCGATTAAAAAATGTTAATGAATATTTTAAATTATGATTGCTCGAAATCCTTCTACCAAAATTATAATTCTGATAACCAAACAATTCAACTCCATTATAAAATTCGACTAAAGAACCCTTGTCTTTATTATATGCTCTTTCTTTAAAAAATATATCTTTGTAATAATTAAAACCCCAAAAACCACCTATTAGTTTTCCGGTTGCATTTAAATAACCAAACCCACCGGCGATATTTTCCCAATCACTAAAAACAAATGATTGAAATATCTCTCGCCCAGTTGCATCAGCATAAGCACCATTATAGACTAATCCAGTAATATCGGGAATTATAATCGTTGCAAAGTGCTTTATGTTTGAAAGTGAAGAATATTTTATTGGTTTCAAATTATCCACTGGATCTGGGATTGAGTCTAGGTTCGGAATTACATAATCAGGTCTTTTATTTTGCCAGCTCGAAAATTTAGGATTCATTTTAATATCATCAGAAATAGCTAACCGATTTGGAAAGATATCAACAACTCTAGCAGAATCAACATCAGAAAGAGTCATACCAGTAATAGCAGAATTATCAAATTTCCATGCCACGGTAGAAACCAAACCACCTACATTAGTATTTTGAATTACCTTAGATGTCTTAATATCAACTGTATAAAAATTAGGTGTCATATTAGAATGTGAAGTGTAGGTTATTTTATTACCACTAGGATGCCAAACTGGTAAATAATCAACGTTTTTATCTTTTGTTATTCTCGTCGGCTCTTTTCGCTCTAGATCAAAAATAACAATATCCATATTCCCATCTTCTTTTGATAAAGCAAATGCAATGCTTTTACCATCCGGACTCCACGCTGGGGTTACAATTTGTACATCCCCAGAATAATTAGTTACTCTTCTAATACTACTAATATCACTCATTGATGTAATATACAAATTTGAAGAGCTGTTTTTATGTGCAACAAAGGCAATGCTTTTACTATCTGGTGACCAGCAAGCGTTACTAGCTCTTCTAGACCTTGTTATTCTTTCGTTCTTTTTTAATTCAATATTATGGTAGTAAACATCCCAGGTTAGTGATTGGTTTTCACCAAATCCATATTTTGAATAAAGGATGTTTGAGCCATCAGGTGATACTTTTACAAAATTTGAAATTCTACCATAATCAATCTCTTTAAGTTTCCATAATTGTCTAGTGTTCTTTTTTGTTATTTTTTCTCCTTTTTCTAAAAGATTTTTTCTTCTAGCTCTTTCTTTACTTGTGTCTCTAATTGCCAAGACTAAAGATAAATCTCTCTGCTTTTTATTTAATCTACCGACCATTACAATTTTTGTAGAATCTCCCTTGAACCAATCAAAGCCATAAACATCTTTCATAGGTAATGCATACGTTTTACCCACATCCTCATACGTTTCTTTTTGAGATCTCAATCCATAATAATATGTACTCATTTGTCTCCGCCAATCTTCTTCAAACTGCTTAATAGTAATTCCCGTATGCATTTCAAATGCTTGAGGAAAATTGAATAGTTTTAAACTATCTCTGTGATTTAAGATTTGAACAAGTTTTTGATCACCATATTTATCTGCAAAATAAAGAACTTTTGAAAAACCATCATTGTGTGGATCTTGTATTTTATGTAATGAGTTTTTAAGAGTATGGTACTTATGAGAAATATCAAACCTCAATGGTCTCCATTTTTCCGTAAAGTATTCAGCTAAACCTTCAACAACCCAACCTGGTGCACCTCCGTACAATTGATTCATTGGGAACGGTAGCCATGACTTAATAACGTTAAAATAAATAAGATGTTGAAGCTCATGAGCAAGGACTGTTCTTAACCACTTTTCACCCTCATTCCAAACAGCAACATCATTTTGATCTACCCATATAACAGTATAATTAGCTGGGACTGCAAAACCATTCATTATTTCATCCTCTGAAGTGAAAACAATGTCGAGTCTTATTAGAGAATCTAACCCAACTTGCTTCATCAAAATTGGTCTCACTTTTTCTGCTATATTCGCTCCTTTTAAAGCGATATCGTAAATATCATCATGGTAGTGTATATTAAAATTCTTTGTCTTTATTGTCTCCCATTCAAGTTCTGGGTGCGTACGATTACTTAACATCCAAGCTCCTTGAGAAAAACAAAAGTTTAAAGTGATAATAAATACTGTAAATAAAATTTTCATTCAACTATTCCTAATAATTTTAATTCATTTTTAAGAGTCGTAACACTTTTGTAATGAATACCATTCAATCCAATTTTTTTTGCGCCGTAAATATTTTCGGATAAATCATCAATAAAAACACTTTCTTTTGGTTCTACCTCAGCAAGCTCACACGCTTTTAAATAAATTTCTTTATCTGGCTTTCTTAGCCCAACTTTGTATGAGTAAATAGTTCCATCAACCAAATGTGGGAATACATATTTATTATCAAGCTCATCACTTATATGTTTTGGATTTGTATTTGAAAGAAGCCAAACTTTATAATATTTTTTTAAATCCAATAGCACATCTATCACTTTTGTCTCTTTTCCCAGAATCATTGCCCATGCCTCCCAAAACTTATTTTCTGTTAAATATGAATTATTAGATAAAGCAATTTTAAAAACCTGGAACCATTCCTTATTAGTCATTTGACCTTTTTCATAGATATCGTGACTTTTTTCTGGAAAGGAAGACTTAACCTCTTCAACTGGAATACCTGTTGTACTTGATATGCAATGGAACATTTTATCGGGGTGTATCTCAAGCAATACTCCACCAATATCGAAAAAAATTACTTTAATGTTTTTATTATCTACTACCACTCGAAAGGGCCCTCAACAGCATACCAAAGATACAAGGACATTATTGTCCTATATGGTCTCCATGATTCAGATTTTTGATTCATCATTTTTATCGTTGGCAATTTATCTAAGGAATAAAAGATTTGGAACCCTTTTTGTACTCCCAAATCAGTTACTGGAAACACATCCGTTCTTCTGAGGGTAAAAATTAGAAACATTTCTGCTGTCCATCTACCCACTCCTTTAATACTAGTTAATTGCTTAATGATTTCTTGATCATCTAATTCAGATATCTTTTTCTCATTAATAATATTATTACTAAAAGCATCTGCAATGTTTTTTATGTAGCTAGATTTTTGCCTTGATATACCTACCTTGTATATTTTTTCAATATCAATTTCCAGTACATCCGCAGGTGTCATTTTTACATCTTGATCAAATAAAGACAGGTATCTATCAGATATTTTTTTCGCTGCCTTTCCACTTATTTGTTGATAGATAACAGACCTACAAAGAGACCAAAAATAATTTTTTTCAATTGGTAAAACAGGTACTCTAAATTTTTGTAAAAAAGTTTTTAATCTTATATCCTTGGATGACAATTTTTTGATGCCATCAATCATTACCTCTTCTTCAAGAGTAACATTATTTGTCATTATATTATCTTTTACTTATACAATAATAATCAAAATTGTTCTATATAAAACCCAAACTATAGTTAGCCTAAGACAACTAAATCTTTAGTTGTCTTATTAAGAATTTCACAATCATTTTGATTTATAATAACATCGTCTTCAATTCTAACTCCACCCCAACCAGCAATGTATATACCCGGCTCAATTGTCATGACATTGTTCTCTTTAAGTACCTCTTTACTCGTAGGAGAAAAGCGAGGAGAAGTATGTATTTCCAATCCTAAACCGTGACCAGTTCCATGAGTATAATATTCTCCATATCCCATTTCATGTATGTAGTCTCTGGTTGCTGCGTCAACCTCCTGGCAAGGAACGCCTGCTTTTGCAATCTCACACCCCCTCTTTTGAGCTTCTTTCACAATAGCATAAACTTCACGATGCTTATCTGTTGCCTCTCCAACTACAGGAGTACGAGTCATATCTGCGTGATATCCTGCGTATTTTGCAGCCGCATCAATTACAATGAAGTCACCTTTTTTGAATTCCCGATCTGTTGGAATCGCATGCGGCAATGCCCCATTTGGGCCGGTGGCTACAATAGGAGAATAAGCTTCACCATCACCATACTCTCTATATTTTGACACCAAAGTATTTGCAACCTGTTTTTCAGTAAAACCTGGACGAAGCATTGGAAGAATTTCTTCATATACTTTATCAGTAATTTCAACCGCTACTCTAAACGCATCTATTTCTGTCTTGTCTTTTACAGAAGCAAGCTCTTCAACAATCATTTGGGTACTAACCCAGTCAACTCCATTAAATGTTTTTTTCATAGAATCATAAAGTGTAAAGTTCACATGATCTGCTTCAAAAGCAATTTTCAAATTTGAATTTAGTAAATTATTTTTTTTGATAATTGAAAAGTGTGAATCCATATCGATATAACGGTCAAAACCTTTTACCTGCTCTTTTGATTGCTCTATGTATCTACCATCTGTAATAAAATATTGCCCTTTATCTGTCACTAAGCAGGTTCCCGCCGATCCAGTAAATCCGCATATATATCTAATATTTGTAAGATTAGTTATTAACAATCCGTCTAAGCTGTGTTCTGATAGTACGCTTCTTAATTTTTCTTGTCTTTTGTAGTATATTTTTTCAGTCATGATTTTTTATTCTCTTTTTCAGATGTTTTAATTAATGTTTTTACAGAGTTTCTTTCTAGCCGAATCATATCAGGGTCTTCTCCCTTTTGTTCTAAAAGATCTAAGACTTCAAGTGCTTGGTAAAACAATGCCTGGTTTTTTAAAACATTTACTAGCGTGAAAGTTGCCAGCCTCACACTAACATTTAAAGAATCGGTAGATTCTTCTATCTTTCTTTTTGTTTTTGACGTGTTTGTTTTTTTTGTCTTCTTTTTTGCTTGAGGCTTGGCTTTACTATCTTCTTTGTTAGATGACTCTACTTTTTCAATGAACTCTTTTGCCGTTTGATTTGAGGGGTCTAACAAAAAAACTTTTTTCCAAGAAGTGAGCAAACGAGAAGGAGACCTTCCTAATACAGTTTGGATTTCACAATACATAATAGCTGCGTCTATATGGTCTGGACTATATTTGATAGCATGTTTCAATTCTTTTTCAGCGTCTTTTAAATTCCCTTCGGCTTTTTCAATCTTAGCGAGAACAAACCTGCCTGCGGAGTCGTTTTCATGATAACCTAGACCAATATTGCAAACTTTTCTAGCTCTTCTGTAATCTTCTTGATTTAAATATATATCAGCTAAAACAGGAAATAATATTGTATCAAAATGATCAGCAAAATATAATTCAAGTTCTATCTGGTTTTTTAGATCCATTTTATCGCCTATTTTTTTTTACCCAATTTGTTATGAACTCAATTGTTTCTTTTACTGGGGTACCTGGTCCATATAATTTACCCACTCCTGAACTTTCAAGAGACTCAATATCTTTTTTAGGTATTATTCCACCCCCAATTAATAAAACATTATCTAACTGCTTCATTTCCATTAATTCTATAATACGAGGGAATATTGTGTTATGTGCATTATTAAGACTAGACAATGCTATAACATCTGCATCTTCTTGAAGAGCTGCAGAAACTATCATTTCTGGGGTCTGCCTTAAGCCTAAATAAATAACTTCCATACCTGCATCCCTATATGCAGCCGCTAATACTTTGATACCTCTATCATGACCATCTAAGCCAGGTTTTGCCATGACAATTCTTATTTTTCTTTTCATATTTCTAATAAATTAATTATCCTTGATATTAGTTCATAATTATTAGTAATTAAAAATTTATAATTTATTTGAATTAATAATAAACGTTGCAGGGCCATCATTGTTTAATTCAACATTCATTGCCTCTCCAAAAAGGCCTTCCAATGTTTTGACTCCTTTTAAACGAAATTCATTTGTTAATTTTTTATATAAATCAAGACTTATATCGGGCGATTGTGCATTTACAAAACTAGGGCGTCGCCCTTTTTTAACATTTGCGCAAAGAGTGAACTGACTAACAGCTAATATAGAACCAGCTATATCTAAAACTGATAAATTCATTTTACCCTCATTATCTTCAAAAACCCTAAGGTTTATTATCTTATCAACTACCTTAGAAATATCTTTTTGATTATCGCCTTTTTCTACCCCAACGAGCAGTAATAATCCAGATTTAATCTCTGAAAAAACCTTTTTATTTATCAATACTTTAGCACTTGAGCATCTTTGTGCGACAATAATCATTCTACCCGAATGTTTTCTTTTCCGTATTTATCACGCAACTGTCTAATGAAATTTTTATCTGTAGACACTTTAATGTTATGGGCTAAAACAGTTACGGGTTTGCTAATAGCAGGATTTGGATTCGACAAGTGAAAAAGCAAATTACATTCCCCTGGATACCTCTTAGAAAACTCATAAAGGTCTTCAACATCTTCGGGTGAAATATTTTGAGATTTAAGATTAATTACCAATTTTCTAGAAAAATATTCTCTGGCGTTTTCAACAGAGACTATTGTGTCTGCCATTACTTTTAAATCAGAAAAGTTAGTATCATCCGCCATTTTCCCATTAATAAAGATAACTGCGTCTTCTTCAATTAAATTTTCATATTTTTCAAAACAATCTGAAAATGCAATTACCTCTACATTTCCGCCAAAACAATCCATTTCAAAAAATGCCATGGCACGATTTCGCCTATCATACTTTTTTGTTATTTTTGTTACCATACCCCCTACAGTAACAACTTCATTTTTTTTAAGGGTGAGACTGTCTGAAAAGTCTACAGATGAAAATTCTTCAACATCATCAGCGTGTTCTAATAAAGGATGCCCCGATACATACATCCCTAATACTTCTTTTTCATGAGTTAGTGATTTTTTTTCATTCCAATCCTCGATATCTTTTAAATCAGGAACTTTAATGAGCGAGCTTTGATTGTCTCCGGTAGAAAAAAGGTCTACTTGGTTTTTATTGCCTGCGTTTTGAAGCTGGTGACCATATTTAATTGCGGTATCTACTGCATCAAAATTCTGTGCTCTAGTTCCAGCTAAGGAGTCCATTGCCCCAGATTTAATCAAGCTTTCTAATACTCTTTTGTTAACTTTTTGTTGATCAATCCTCGAACAAAAATCAAATATAGATTTAAAAGGGCCCTCTTCTTCTCGATTTTCAATGATACTTTGCAATGCTTTTTCACCAACATTTTTAATTGCATTGAGTCCATAAGAGATTGTATTCTCATCAACTGGGTAAAATTGAGTGTAAGATACATTAACATCTGGAGATTTAACTTCAATTTTTAACTTTTTACATTCATTAATTAACGTAACAATTCTATCTATGGTAGACATTTCACTGGTTAGGTTAGCAGACATAAACTCTGGAGCATGATATGTTTTTAGCCATGCCGTTTGATATGCTATATAAGCATAAGCTGTTGAATGACTTTTATTGAACCCATATTGTGCGAATTTTTCTATTAAAGCATATATCTCCTCGGCTTTCTTTTTAGAAATTTCATTTTTCTGGGCTCCTGATACAAACTTTAAGGAAAGTTCATCCATTAATTTTTTATCTTTTTTGCCCATCGCACGTCTCATAATATCTGCCTCAGATAATGAAAAACCAGCAATGTCGTGCGCTATCTGCATAACCTGTTCCTGATAAACAATGATACCATAAGTTTCTTCTAATATTGGAACCAAGGAGGGGTGAGGGTACTCTATTTTTTTATTACCCTGCTTCCTAGAGATAAAGTTATCAATGTTATTCATTGGCCCAGGCCTGTAAAGAGCATTCATCGCAATCAAGTCACCGATTGCGGTAGGTTTTAACTTCTTTAAAAATTCACGCATGCCTGATGATTCAAATTGAAAAACACCAATCGTTAATCCATTCGCAAATAATTTATAAACTTCAGGCTCCTCCATAGACACTTTTTCGATTTCAATTCGGTCACCTTTTAACTCAATCAAATCAAGCGCTTTATTAATTACAGTTAAATTTCGAAGACCTAGAAAATCTAATTTGAGGAGGCCTAAGTCCTCTAGTCCTTTCATATCATATTGTGTTGTGACATCACCAGAGGAAGACTTATAAAGTGGTACATAGTTTGTCAAATCACCTGGAGCGATTACGACTCCAGCGGCATGAATTGAAGCATGTCTATTCATTCCTTCAAGAATTAGCGAGTGTTCAATTAATTCCTTAAACTCATTTTCAGACATTTTTCTAAATTCAGGGCTTTTTTTAATTGCACTTTCTAATGTTATATTTAATTCATCAGGAATTGCTTTAGCTAAACGATCCACTTCACTGAAAGTGTACCCCATTACTCTTCCGACATCTCTAATTACTTGTTTTGCTTTCATTGACCCAAAGGTAATTATTTGAGATACAGATCTTTCACCGTATTGATTTTTAATATAATCAATAACCTCCCCTCTCCTTTCAATGCAAAAATCAATGTCAATATCAGGCATACTAATTCTATCTGGATTAAGAAATCGCTCAAATAATAAATTGTGCTTTATTGGATCTATATCTGTAATACCTAGAGCGTAGGAAACTAAGCTCCCGGCTGCTGAACCCCTACCTGGACCAACGGGAATTTTTTTATTCTTAGCATACTGTACAAAATCAGCCGTAATTAAAAAATAACCAGCAAAACCCATGTTTTTGATGACATTTAATTCATGATCTATCAAATCATTAATCTTTGGTGTAATATCTGCGTATAGTTTCTCCACACCCTTGATAACTAGTTTTTTCAAATAAATATCTGGATCAGGATCACTCTCGTCTTCAGGAATTGGGAAATTAGGTAAATGATAAACTCCAGTAGTGATTTTAAAATCTATACTCTCTTCAATTTTTCTAGTATTCTCGATTGCACCAGGAACATCTTTGAAAAGCTTATGCATTTCATCTTGTGTTTTAAAATAAAATTCTGGTGTTGCGTACCTTAACCTATTAGGGTCGTCTCTATTTTTCCCAGTCCCAAGGCATATATGAATGTCATGTGCCTCTGAATGCTCTTTCTTAGAATAATGAGCATCGTTAGTACAAACAAGTGGAAGAGAAAGATCATGAGCTAATTTTTTCATGTTTTCAATATTGGCTATTTCTTCTGGAATTCCATGATTTTGAACCTCTAAATAAAAACGATCAGAAAATATCTCTGAGTATTTTAAGGCTGCATCTCTTGCACCATTGTAATCACCATTTAACATTTTTTCTGGAATTTCACCTTTCAAACACCCTGAAAGACAGACAAGTCCTTCACTATGTTTTTCTAAAAGATCCATATCAATTCGAGGCCGATAATAAAAACCCTCAAGATATCCAGCTGTTACCAATTTCATAAGGTTTTCATAACCTATTTGATTTTGAACTAGGAGTATTAAATGGTTATTACCCCATCCACCACCTGGCTGTAATTTCTTGTCGTGCCTGCTACCAACAGCCACATAGGTTTCGCAACCAATAATTGGATTGATTCCTGCCTTTTTTGCTTTTTGATAAAAAGGAACAACACTAAACATATTACCATGTTCAGTAAGAGCTAAACTATCCATGTTTAAGTCATCTATAGTGTTTACTAGCTGCTGCACTTGCTGAGCACCATCAAGAAGGCTATAGTCAGAATGATTATGAAGATGTACAAACTCTGAAGTCATTATATTGTCCCTATGTAAATGGAGAATAAACCTCCAAGGGTACAAATTTTTAATAATTTTGACCCTCTTTTAGCTGTATCTATAGTCGGTTTATTTAGTAATGAAATTACAACTACTCCTAATGGAATCTCAACAGTCATAATAAGAAATAAACCATAATAAAAATTATAATATCCAATTATAAACAATATAAAAGCACAAATGCCTAAGATTATTGAAAGAAAAGCGCATAGTTTTATTGATTTGTTCTTACCCCAAACAATGGGAAGAGTTTTAGAATTGATAGCTTGATCACCCTTTATATCTGCGATGTCTTTTACAATTTCTCTAATAAGAGTTAGCCCAAAGGCTAAAAAGGCAGGCACCATCAGAGGATCAATGTTATTAAATACAGACCCTGCATATATGAAAGAAAGACCCAAAATAAAAGCTACAACAACATTCCCAATAAGGGGATAATTTTTAAGCTTTGCGTTATAAAAAACTAACAACGGAAAAGAGATACCAATCGAAATAAGTTGAGATAATTGGTTCAATTGAAGTGCTATTAATATTCCAATAATGAACGAAAAAATTGAAATATATAAAGCATGTACTCTAGGCACTTCTCCAGTTATAATTGCTCTATCTGGTCTGTTAATTTTATCAACTTCAAAATCATAATAATCGTTCAAAACGTTCGCCCCTATTGTAAAAAAAACAACAACGAGCATAGGTAGTAGAACTAACTCAATTGACCCTTTATATTCAACAATAAGAGCTGAAAACAAAATAGCTATGGCACCTGAAATGACATTTAAAGGCCTAACAATCTTAATATATGAACTTACTTTTCCCATTATTTGATTATTTTTAATACCCTTACATCTTTATTATAATCATCTATCATTTCAATATTATTGTATCCAAACCCTTTGAATATTTTTTCCACCTCCGCTGGATGATGTCCTCGCCCTACTTCGACAATTAACGCGCCACTTTTTTCAAGAATAACATCAAGCTTATTTGCAAAAACTCTATAAAATTCTAATCCATCAGCATTATCAGTGAGAGCTTTATGGGGTTCGAATTCTTTTACATCTTTCATAAGAAACTGAATATCTTTTTGAGGAATGTAAGGCGGGTTAGAAACTATAGCATCTGCTATATAATTAAGGTTTTCGGATAAAAAATCTAGTTTTATAAATTCTATATTTTTAACACCGATTAATTCAGAATTTTTTTTAGCAATATTAAGTGCTTGTTGCGAATAATCTATCGCGATTACATTAGATGAAGGCAGTTCTTTTGCTAAAGTAATACCGATACAGCCGGAGCCAGTGCCTACATCAATTATGAAGGGATTTTTTTTTGATGAAAGATAATCTATAGATACATTAATAAGTATTTCTGTTTCAGGGCGAGGAATTAAAACACTTTTACAAACACTAAAGTTTCTACCGTAAAAATTTGAAACACCAGTAATATATTGAATTGGCTCATTTTTAACTCGCCTTTTTACCAGTTCCTTTAATTGTTTAAGATTTTTTTTGGAGATTTGCTCTTCGAAATTTATATATAAATCGATTTTCTTATACCCCAAGATGTGTTGTAAAAATATTTCTATCTCTAATCTTGGATTTTCAAAGTACTTATCTTGAAAATATTTTACACCCCAGTTAATTACATCAATTATTCGCCAAATTTTATTAGTCACTTTTTGAGGAGAATTCAATATCTTACAATCAAATATGTAAATCTATTCTTAACTTATTTCAGAAGATAAAATATCTTGCTGCTCCGCGACTTTAAGCTTTTCAATAATTTCTTCAAGCTCACCATTCATAGCCTCTGATAATCTATAAGATGTAAAATTTATACGGTGATCTGTAATCCTACCTTGTGGAAAATTATATGTTCTTATTTTTGCAGACCTATCTCCTGTTGAGACTAGACTCTTCCTCTCAGCCGCTCTTTCAGCATCTACTTTTTGTTTTTGGTCAGCCAACAACCTAGACCTTAAAACTTTTAAGGCAGAAGCTCTATTTTTATGTTGTGATGACTCATCCTGACAAGTAACAACAAGCCCAGTAGGAATGTGGGTGATCCGTATAGCAGATTCTGTCTTATTCACATGCTGTCCTCCAGCACCACTAGCTCTATATGTATCAATCTTTAAATCTATATCATTAATTTCAACATCTACCTCCTCAGCCTCAGGTAAAACGGCTACAGTAGCTGCAGATGTGTGGACTCTTCCTCCAGTTTCAGTCTCTGGAACGCGCTGAACACGATGGACTCCACTTTCGTACTTTAACATCCCGTATGCCCCTTTCCCTTTTAAACCAATAATTACTTCTTTGAAACCACCAATCCCGATTTCATTTGATGCTATTAGCTCTTTTTCCCAATTATATTTTTCAGAAAAATGAGAATACATCCGAAATAAATCTGCTGCAAATAATGCAGCTTCATCACCGCCTGTCCCCGCTCTTATTTCTAAAATTATATTTTTATTATCTAAAGGATCCTTAGGTATTAATTTAATTTTTAAATCTTCTTCGATATCTGCTTTAGTTTTTTTATTTGAAGCTAGATCTTCAATTGCCATTTCTTTTAACTCGGGGTCATCTGAGTCAATTAAGGATTCACAATCAATTATTTGATCTAAAATTTTAATATACTCAATCCCTATTAAAACTACTGGCTCGAGCTGTTTATATTCTTTTGCTAGATCTTTTAGTTTTTCAGGGTTTGATAAAATCTCTTGATCCGTCATTTGTCCTTGGATAAAATTATATTTATCAATAATTGATTCTAATTTATCTCTCACTCTATAGCCTCTGCTGTAAATTGTTTACCCCGAAAAATTTCATACTCATCTCCAAATGCATCTTTAATCGCAGCAATAGAAACTTCGACCATTTTATCATCCGGTTCTCTTGTTGTAATATTTTGTAATAGTATACCAGGCTTCTTTAAAATCCTGAAAATCATGCTTTCGCTTTTAGATGTTATTTTTATTATTTCGTAACCAACCCCAGATACAAGAGGAATTAAAGGTAAATGCGATAGTAATCTAATTGATAAAGAAATTTTTCCAAAAAAATAAATAGTTATTGTGTCAACCACAGCAAAAACAAAAATAGCTGAGAGCAAAACAATAAACATAAAACTAGTTCCACAGCGGGGATGTAGTGTTGAAAATGATTGTGCATTTTTAATCGAGATATCTTTTCCTGATTCGAAGTTATAAACAACCTTATGTTCAGCACCATGGTACTGAAACAATCTTGAAACATCATTTATTCTTGATATTAAAAATAAATAAATTATGAAAAATAAAATTCGAAACGCACCAGAGGAAAGGTTAAAAAGGATTGCATCTTTTTCTATGTTCAACAATTGAGTTGTTAACCACATTGGCAAAACCATAAATAATAAAATTGCTAAGGAAATTGAAATAAAAGTAGTTAGAGTATCTAAAAATTTAGAAACATTACTATCATCTTTACTTTCTTCTGGATAACTGATATCTGCTGACCACTGCAAAGTAGACATCCCCATCTTCATAGCTTCATATAATGAAGCGATACCTCTAAATATCGGCTTTGACCAAAATATAGAACTCTGGGTTATTGAAGTAAATTTTTTTCTTTTTAATCTTAACTTCCCCTTCGGGTCTCTAACGGCAGTTGAATACGCACCTGGAACTCTCATCATCACACCTTCGATAACTGCTTGCCCACCAACAAGGATACTAGGCTTCATTGTTAAAAGTAAAAGTGATTTTTTCATTATAAAAAAATAGCCCAACTAGGGCTTGTGTCTAGTTGGGCTATTTTGATAATTAGATTTTCTATTTTTTACTATATTTCTTTTGGAATTTCTCGATTCTTCCTGCAGTGTCAACTAAGTTTTGTTGTCCTGTGAAGAAAGGATGTGACTTGTTAGAAATTTCAATATTATATAGAGGATATTCATTCCCATCATCCCATACTACTGTGTCTTTCGTTTCAATCGTAGATTTTGTCAAAAACGAATAATCACATGATGTATCTTTAAAGACTACTAGTCTGTAATTTTCTGGATGTATATTTTTTTTCATTTTTTACTCCTAAATCATTTCGAGGGCTTTTTTAACACGATTCATTCCCTCTTGAATTATTTTCCTATTTGTTGCATATGAAAACCTTATATGCCCCCTTGCACCAAAACCATCTCCTGGAACTGTAACTACCTTTACAGAATCAAGAATATACTCTGAAATATCAAAAGTATCTTTCAATAATTTGCCATTGACCTTTTGGTTTAAATAAGAACTGAAATCAGGAAAAACATAGAATGCTCCCTTTGGGTTTGCACACTTCACTCCAGGCAAATCATTCAAAAGCTCTACAATTAAATCCCTTCTTTTTAGAAACAAACTCTTCATATCTTCAACACAAGTTTGGTCACCAATTAATGCTTCTATACTTGCTTTTTGCCCTATTGAATTAGCGCAAGAAGTGGCCTGGCCTTGAATTTTTGACATGGCTTTTATAATATCTTTAGGACCAGCACTATAACCTATTCGCCAACCAGTCATTGCGTATGTTTTAGATAAACTCATACACGTTAGAACCGTAGCGCCAATATCATGAGTTTGGTTTAATTTTTCAGCACTAGTAAATGCACCATCATAAACCAACCTCTCATAACACTCATCAGATATTACAACCCAACCATGCTTTTTAGCTAATTTTAATAATTTAACGATAGCATCATTTCTCCATACTCCTCCTGTAGGATTTGATGGCGAGTTAATGATAACTCCCTTAATAGAAGAATCTATCTTTGCATCAAGGTCTTCAAAGTCTGGTTCAAAATTACTTTCCGGAAGCGTATTTACTAAAACCGGTTCAGCATCTGCCATTTTTACAAATTCAGGAAAAGAGACCCAATAAGGTGAGAATACAATTACACTATCTGAAGGATTAAAGATAGCTTGGCAAGCATTATACAAGCTTTGCTTCTCGCCATTTGAAACGAGAATATCAGAAGGGTCATATGATATTTTATTTTCTCTATTTAGTTTTTCACAAATTGCTTCTCTGAGTTCAATCATTCCAGGCCCAGCAGTATATTTTGTGTAACCCTGATCTAAGGCTTTCTTAGCTGCATCACGAATGTGTTTTGGAGTGTTAAAATCAGGCTCCCCAACTGAAAAGTTTATAACATCGATGCCCTTAGATCTCATTTCTGCAGCTTTTGTCGCCATTTGCAAAGTAAACGAAGGATTTATTTTATTTACTCTTTCTGCTATACTCATAAATTATGTTTTTTATCAAGCTTCTTAGAAGTCATGTTGCTTTTTATGATATTCTTCAGAGTTAAATCTAGATTCATCATCGCTATCAACTTCTTGTTTAATAGAATTATTATTTTTCTCTTTGTATTTAATTTTTCTTGAATGGTTCTTAGCGTAGGGAGGTTTTTTCTTTGTTTTAAACTTTTTCTTTTTCTTTCTTCTGGAGATAATTGGCGCATCATCTACGGTCACATATGATATTGCAGCATCATCATCATTAATTTCTTCTTTGACATAATCCTCAGGTGCTTCTTTTGAATCTTTAAACTCTAAGTTGTTTAAGTTATTCAAACTAAAAATCGAACCGAAACCCCTAGTTATTCCATTACCAAAGCCAATAAAACTAGGCAGTATAAAATTTGTTTTAAATTCTCCTTTAAATGATTGCCAACCATTTTCATCTACTTTCTCAGGTTCGAGACTTTCAACCTCTACTTTTGTGAATATTTTTGTGGAAATGTTTAAACCTAGTTCCTTTGATAGAAATAATAGATTTTGACCAAGCAACTTGTTTAAAAAAAGAGGCTTTTCATTGTCCTCCAAGCGTTTGTATTTACTACCCCCACCTGCATTTAAGGCAACCCAAGGGGTTATAAACTTATACCTTAACAAATTATCTGTTAATAAAACCGAATCTTTATTTTCTTCCACCTCTGCGTCATCAACATTTACCAAAAGGTCTCCGAAACTAAAGGATTTTAAATTTTTTAAAAGTGATATAACAGATTGAACACCTTCATTTATGCCTAAAATATAAATTTGTTCATTAATTATTTTAACCTGGACTCGAGGATATAAGTATTTACTCCTCAATCTCCCATCAAGAAAAGGGACTATTTTTTCATCAGGAAATTGTTTCATAAAGACACCCTTAACTTGATAAGGCGTCTTCCTGATTGGCTTATCAGTAACTAGACGAGCAGTTATAGACTCAGATACAATTATTTCCATAAATCAAATTAATATAAGATACCAAAGGTCACTACTGACTCATTGTATCTAAAAATTCATCATTAGACTTAGTTCTTTTTATTCTGTCAATTAGAAATTGAATAGCTTCATCGACCTTCATACCGTTCACTAATTTCCTAAGAATCCACATTCTGCCTAATTCTTTTCTACTAAGCAGTAATTCTTCTTTTCTCGTACCAGACTTTATAATGTCAAACGCAGGATAGATTCTTCTATCACTTAAATGTCTATCAAGAGCTAGTTCCATATTCCCAGTACCTTTGAATTCCTCATAAATTACTTCATCCGCACGACTACCAGTGTCTACCAAAGCAGTTGCGATAATTGTTAGACTCCCGCCTTCTTCTGTGTTCCTAGCGGCACCTAAAAATTGTTTAGGCTTTTTTAATGCATTAAAGTCTACCCCGCCTGATAAAATTTTACCGCTATGAGGAATGACAGCATTGTGCGCTCTTCCAAGCCTCGTTATACTATCGAGTAAAATGACAACATCGTCACCAAACTCTACCATTCGCTTAGCTTTTTGCAATACCATATCAGAGACAGAAACATGTCTTTCAGGTGGCTCATCAAACGTAGAGCTTACAACCTCAGCATCAACATTACGTTTCATATCCGTTACTTCTTCAGGCCTTTCATCAATTAATAATACTATTCTTTTTGTATCTGGATGATTTTTGCTAATAGCGTTTGCAATTTTTTGTAATAATACAGTTTTGCCTGTCTTAGGCTGGGCTACAAGGAGAGCTCTCTGACCCATCCCAATAGGCGAAACTAAATCCATAATTCTCATAGATATATTTTTTTCATCTGTTTCAAGAGTAAATCTTTTTTCTGGGTAAAGAGGTGTAAAATTTTCAAATAGAATACAATCTTTTAGTTTTTCGACTGGTTGGTCATTCACTAGTTCCACCCTAAGTAAAGCATAAAATCTTTCTTTTGCTTTTGGTGGTCTGATTTGCCCAGACACATTGTGACCAGTTTTTAATCGAAACCTTTTAATCTGCGATGGACTGACATAAATGTCATCTGGCCCAGGCATATAATTAAAATTTGGGGACCTGAGAAACCCATAGCCATCATGCATAACTTCTAAAACTCCTTTTGCAGAAACAGAGCCATCCTTTTCTGCTTGAGCTTCCAATATCTTGACAGTTAACTCTTGCTTATTTAAACCAGATATATTGTCTGATATTTTTAATTTTTTTGCTAGCTCTGCTAGCTCCTTAATGCGTAAAGCCTGTAACTCGCTTAAATCCATAAATAATATTCCCTAATAATTCATTAAAATAGTATATTAAAACTCTACCGGGGATTGTGGTAGATTATCAAAATTACACTAATTGTATGTTCTGTCAAAGTATTTTCCAATTGAGCTATAAACTTCACTTGCGACGTAATGGCTTCCAAAAATCAAATTTAGATAATTTGGATTATTATATTCATTTAAAAGACTAACCCCTTCTTCTACAGAGTCAACTGAAAGACATTCAATATTATTTTCATTCATTATACTTAGTAAATCTGGAACCTTTACAAGATACCCCTCCTTGTCGCTGCAAAGAATCAGTTTTTTAAAATTATTTTTTAACAAGTTACATATTGCGGATATATTCTTATCACTTTTTATACAAAACAATCCTGCTTTTTCTTTGTCTGGGTAAAGAACGTTAATAGTATTTAACATAGCTTTTATACCTTCATAATTGTGTGCAACATCATAAAATAAATTATTGTTTGATATTTTTTCTAATCGCCCTTTCCAAATAGATTTTGAAATTGCAGTTTTTATTTTTGAAGAGCTTATTGCACTTCCTAAAGCATATTTTGAAAGACAAATAGCCAACGAACAATTTTGAACTTGATGATCACCAAACAAAGGCAATTCAATATCTAAATCTGAATAATGAAAGTGAGTTCCTTTTTCATCAACTTTCGAAATAATTATTTCATCATTTTGAATTATTTCTAAACTAGTATTTTTTTCTCTACAAGTATTATCAATAACTTGCAAAATTTGACTTTTTTGTTCAAAAGTGGCAACCGGAATCCCTTTCTTTATAATCCCAGCTTTCTCTTTAGATATTTTTTCAAGCGTATTGCCCAGAATCTCAGTATGATCAAAGGAAATCGCTGAAATTCCACAGACAATTGGAGATATAACATTAGTAGAGTCTAACCTGCCACCAAGGCCTGTTTCGACTATGGCAATATCAACCGACTTAGCATTAAAATAATCAAAAGCTAAAGCAGTAGTTGTTTCAAAAAAAGTCGATTTTATAGAAATTATATGCTTTCTATTTTTATTGAAAAATTCAGCTATATAATTATCAGAAATTTGATTCCTGTTTACTTGAATTCTTTCATTGAACCTCACTAAATGAGGAGATGTATATAAACCCACTTTTAAACCATGCTCAATTAAAATATCACTTAACATAGAGCAAGTACTACCTTTTCCGTTAGTCCCCGCTATATGAATCAATTTTAATTTATTATGTGGATTACCAATTTTATCTAATAATTGAACTGTATGTTTTAAACCAACTTTTATCCCTAGACGTTGTAAACCATACAACTCTTCAAGAATTGAATCTATATTATATGTCATTGACTAATTGAGGATGCCCAACCGGCTCACCTAAAAAGGTTTTACCAAGTCTTTCAAATTTCATCGGTAAATCTGTAACAAAACAATCTAATATATATGATTTTTCAGCGGTGTTTTTTAAATTGTATTTTTTTAATATAATATTAGCTTCTTTTGCTGTCGCAGATGCAGAGTCAACTAACTTTATATTTTTTGTGTATCTGGTTATAGCGTCCTTTAATAAAGGATAATGAGTACAGCCAAGTATCATAGTATCAATATCATTCTGAAAACTTGATAAGTAATGCTCTACAATATAATTTATAGCGCTACCTGTTATCATCCCTTCTTCAACAAAAGGTACAAAAAGAGGACAAGCTTTTGAAATAACATGAATTTTATTATCAATGCTTAATAAAGAACTCTCATACGCTCTAGAATTAATTGTCGCATCTGTTCCAATCACACCAATTCTTTTCGTAGATGTATCTAAATAAGCTTGTTGTGAACCTGGCTCAATAACTCCAATAATTTTAGTTTCTTTGAATTGTAATCTCAATTCTTTTAGAGCCATTGCTGTTGCAGTGTTGCAAGCAATTATTATTAGCTTCGCTCCTTTTTGGATTAAAAATTCTGTTATTTGAACAGAATATTCGATTATTAACTCTCTACTTTTGACACCATAAGGAAGACGCGCAATATCTCCAAAGTATAAAACAGACTCGTTTGGTAAATTATTTTTTAATGCTTTTACAACGGTCAAACCCCCAAGTCCTGAATCGAAAACACCTATAGGCCTTTTATCCATGATTACTCCTCTGCAAGAATTTTTTCTCTAGATGCTTTAAACTTAATTATGGCTTTATATATACCCTCTGCAATTTTTTTCCGATAACTTGGGGATTTTAAGTTTTTTTCTTCTCCCGAATTAGAAACAAAACCACCCTCTATTAAAACGCATGGCATACTTGCTCCCGATAAAACGTAAAACCCTGCTTGTTTTACACCTCGGTTAGGAACAGTTAATTTTTTGTCAAGCTCTTCCTGGATAATAGCCGCTAAAGCCTCACTCTCTTTTAAGAACATGCTACTTGCCATTGTTGCAGTTATTTTTCTTTCCATAGAAAGTTTCTTATAATTAATCTTTTTATCCTCAAGTTCAATAACAGCATTTTCTCTAGAAGCGACATCTATTGCAGTGGCTGTTTTATCATGTGAATGTAAATAAGTTTCGAACCCAGTAACTTTCCTATTCGGGTTTGAATTAATATGAATACTCACAAAAACTTTTCCTCCAGCTTCATTTGCTATTTTAGTTCTTTTCCATAATGGTACAAAAATATCTTCAGTCCTCGTATAAACTACTTTAATACCAGTTTTCTTCTCGAGTAACCGGCCAACTCTTTTGGTAATATCTAAAACGATATCTTTTTCTTTTGTACCATATTTGCCGCTAGTCCCTGGGTCCTTTCCTCCATGACCAGCATCCAAAACAATTGTATCAAGATGCCATCTTTCTTTTACATTTTTAAGACGTTTAACATTATTATCTAAAGCTGTCCGTAAAGTTATAACAATTTCATTTGGATCATGATTTTGATACCACTCTTGGCTAATAACACCTTTCCTCAATTTAAAAGCAATCTGTGCTGTCTCATTAATCTGATCTGATTCAATTTTTCTTATGACGCCTCTTGTTATTGTTTTATTTAAAGTAGAAGTATCTACAATACCACCTACAATAGTTAAATAAAACCACCCATGTTTATTTATAAAAGAACTAATATCACGATCTGAAAAAGATTTTTGTGTATTTATACGAATTATGGTGCCATTAGATTTTTGTTCAATCTTTAAAGATCTAACGTTATATCTAACAACATCGAATTCGATTAATTCTTTGCGCTTATCAAAGGTTAATCCCGGGATTGCAACTATACGTAAAATATCAAAAAAATCTTCAGCAGGCACGTACAAGTCCCCATTATATTCTTGCACAGGATCAATCATTTGATATGAAACATCATCAACAATTAAAAAACTCGTTCCAGCAGAAATTTTAATTTTTTTCCCTAATATGTAAAGAACTAGTTTTTTACGCTCTGAATTTTCATATAACCGAGCTGAAAGCGAGGAAACAATATCTCTGGTTGATACATATATTTTTTTTTCACCTTTTAATGTTTTTATTAAAGTACTCTTAGAGATTGAATTATTGACTACTTTTATATCCGCAATAAGACTAGAAGTAATAAATGTTATTATTGATATTATTTTTATAATTGTCATTAAATAATAGTAAAAATCAATACCTTAATAAAATATGAGAAGGGTTCGCGTTTTTAATAAAAAAAGGTTATTCAAATAAATTTATACTATACACAGGTGAGAGGAAAATTAGAAATTATATTGTTACGTTAAAAAAAAATCAAGCTATGGAGCTTTAATATAAAAAATTATTTAAAAGCAATTGCACCTCGATTGCCCGAGGTGCAATGTTACGGCATTGAAGCCATATTACTTTTTTTCGTACCACATAACGAGTATCATCAATGCTAGTAATCCTGCTAGCCCCGCGTCGCCAAACTGTGCCATCACTCGTCCTAGGCCTTCAATCACACCGAAAAAGTCATCAAACAGGATACCGACAACGATTCCAATAACGACTAGAGACTTGAGTAAATCAGTTGCGATTCCAAGCCACTCGTTAAGGGTTTCAAATCCACCTTTAAGCATATTTTCCTCCTGTTAAAAGGCGTGCAGGAGCTTATTAAAAAAAGCCCCTGGCCCTAATTGATTATTTATCCTAGAAACGAGAGAAAGACCAGCAAAGCAAGCAGACCAGCGAAACCGCCATCTAGAAATGTATTTACTAAGTCTACTATTCCGCCTATTGGATCAAATCCAGTAGAATAAATAATGTTAACGAAAACAAAAAGCACGATGAGCGCTTTAATAACGCCAACAATTCCAGCTGCAGCATTTTGTACGGTTGCATTTACATCAGCCATGCCAATACCTCCTTGGTTTGGTTTTTAAGATTAAAATAGAAAAATTTTCTATTTGTTTTTAATTGATTGTCATAGTAAAAATTATTTTTTACTTAGGGCAATCCGTTTACTAGAACTGAATTTACAAATAATAGAAGCATTTCCAATATTTATATTTAAAAATACTTTCTCCCACTTAATATGACTTTCTAGTTTTTCGAGCACCTTTAATAACAGAATCGGCAACTAAATATCTAATAATTAATTGCGCAGGATAAATTTTACTCAAGGCTCTTATAAAGGTCCTACATAATGCGTTGAATAAAAAATAGCCTTTTAATGTGGAAATATAGTCTGCTGCGAATTTTGATTTATGCTCAGGATATCGCCTTATTAGAGTATGTAAATTTTGGGATCCATATATTTCCATCGATTTGCAGAATTCGTCTAAATTGCGTCTATGATGATGAGTGGAATTAGATTTTTTTGAAAAAACAAAACTATCCGGGTAAATATTCCATAATTTTGCTGACAAATCTGTGTCTTCCCCTCCGTACCTATTGATTTTCTCATCAAAAAGCCCACTTTCTTCTAGCGCCTCACGCTTTATCATTGCGTTGCCAAAGAGCATGTATTGCAACGGTATATTTTCATTATCATCATATTGCCGAGCTCCTCTTAACCTTCCAAAATAATATTTTTCTACAGGATTTAATGATAAATTTTTTGGTGGAATATTATCACCCATTACAGCAATAATATTTTTACTAAAGTATCTCAAAAGTGATTCTAACCAATCTTTTTCTACAGTCATGTCACCGTCTAAGAAAGCAACCATTTTTGAATTTCCTTTTTTTATGCCGGTATTCCTTGTTGCTGCTAACCCTAAATTTTTCTTTTGATTAATAATTGTTATATTTTTTGTAGATTTATATTTTTGAAGAACATTTTGTGTATTATCGCTGGAATAGTCATTTATAAAAATGCAATGGTATTCTTTAAGTGGAATTGTTTGATCTAATAAGCTCTCGATACAGCTTCCTATTACATTTTCTACATTATAACAAGGAACTACAATATCAATTTTAGTTACTTGTTCCATAAAAAATTTTCGTAATGAGTGTAAAGAGCTTTAGTAACATTTTTGATGCCATGGTATTTTGCAACCCACTTTTTCCCTTCCTTTTTTTTATGTAACAACATTTCTTTATTTTGAGTTAACTGGATTATTTTTTGTTTAAGATTGCCTTTATCAATAGCTATGAAAGGATGGTCTGGGATGAATTTCCTATATTCTTCAACTAACTCTGTCATACATATCAGCCCCATCGAAAGAGCCTCAACCGAGCTCATACCATAACCCCAACCACCGCGATTATGAATTTGGTCAATATAAATATCACACTCTTTTTTCATTTTAACTACTTCGTCTTGAGATTTGCCTTCAATAAGTAAAAATTCAATTATATTTTCTTGCTCTAGCTCACGACATATTTTAATAATATCCTCACTACCTTTATAATATCTATTTGTAGGACTGTGACATACTTTAACCTGGTTCGAAACCTTTTTTATTAAATTATAATTTTCAGTTTCATATGGCAAAAATAAATATTCAATATTCGGATGTTTGTAGAGTAAATCAACTTCACTAGTTAAATTTAAATTACTAATTTGATCCAATTCTTTCATTACTCCTCTAGTGCGCATGTCCTGACCGTGATATGTGCAAACAATAGGCTTTTTACGCTTTGAAAGTTCTTTCGCAAACCGGCAATCTCTATAAAAATCTAAGCCCCATTCAAAATGATAAACATCATAATCATAGAGATTGTGTTTTTTTATTGCAGATTCAATATAAAAAGCCCAAACCCAATCTCTGATTTTAAAAAATGCTTTTTCAATCATAGAATTTTCTTTCCATATTGGCGGGAACCCTTCTCTATCTTTGTAGTCTCCCAACTCTCCTCTATAAATTTGGTAATATTTATGCCTCAGGTTTAAATATTTTGAATTTGTAGATATTAATGGCAGGTTCAAACAAATCCCCGGGTCTGGTTGATTAGGGTTTCTATACATAGTAATAATATCACATTCATTACCATTGAGCTCATGAGCTTTTTTCCAAAGGCTCATTGTGCCAACAGTGTTTTCAGGAGATATGTATAATATTTTTATGACAACAACCTTTCATAAACATTAATTAATTCAGAGCTATTATTATCCCAATTGTATTCAGATTTAACCTTCAATTGATTTTTTAATATGTTTTTATTAGATACTTTTTTAATTGCATTAATTATTGAGTTTCCTAAACTAACAATATCACCTGGAATAAAAAAGTTAGCGCCGGTAACATCATACCTCCTCATTGGGGAAAGATCAGGACAAACTATTTGGCATCCTGCTGCCATAAATTCAAATAATTTTGTTGGAGTAGCGTATCTTGTAAGAGGGTTGTCATTGAATGGTATTACTCCAATTTTATGCCTCGCAAGAATTTCCCAAATATCACTATGTAAAACATGATTTTTTAAACTAATGTTTTTTATTAATCCTAAACGTTCTATTTCATCTACAACTTGTTTTTTATAGCTCGGGGTCCTAAAACTTCCAATCAATAATAAAGAAGCATCCGGGACTTCTTTAATTACAAAAAGCATAGCATTAATGAGCTCGATAATCCCCCTTTCTGGACCCATGCTCCCATGATAAATAATTGAATTATTTTTTTTAGTTTTAATATTTAAACTATCTATAAAAGACTTTAATGGAAAGTTCTCCAATAAAACTGACTCAAAACCCATATTCTTATAGTCAGAATTAGTTATGGCGGGACTCGCAATAATTATTTCATCTACATAACGCAAAAATAACTTTTCTTTAAAAATCCAAAATTTTATTTTTAAATACTTTATATACTTGTTCCACCTTGAAAAAGTATTGATCATAATAGGATAGTCTTCATGGACATCATAAATAATTTTTGCGCCAAATGACTTTTTGGCAAAAATTGCCAATGAGAACAATTCAGGTTCATGGATGTGAATCACTTTTGAAGGAGATTCCAACAGTTTTTTCTTGACAGCAGCAATATACAGTTTTATGCTATAATTTGAATTATTATAGTTTATATGATTTATATATTTATCAGATAAAGAGATATTTACACTCGATAGTGTATAATAGTCTGTTTTAATCTTTCTTTTTGATAATGTTTTTATTTCTTTATAATAAATCCTTTCATCATCGGGAAAATGAGAACATGATATTACAGCTATCAACTTAATAGACTCTTAATTGTTAACCTCTCATCATTATTTAATGCGAGATAATACCATCCTAACAAGTACGAAAGAGTAATTGCTAACCGATATCCTAAAGTATTAATAGAAAGAAAAGTCAGTACTATAAAAAAAACTGGGTAACAAAGTGCAAGCCAATTATATCTAACAAAATATATTTTATATAGTTTTACATATATTGATAACGACATTAATAAAAAAGCTACTGCAGTTGCACAGGCAGAGCCAACAATGCCATATTGAGGGATTAGAAGAATATTTAAGAATATGTTTGTGATGGCCCCAATCGCTCTAAAAATTGGTACCCACTTTGTTATCTTTTTTGAATAAACTCCAGGCAATTGGATTATATAAGTCCCGAAAAAAAAGTACCCCAATAAAACTATTGGAATAATTTTTTCTGAATCCCAATAATTGCTCCCTATCAAATGATAAGTACTAATATTAAAACGAACAATTTCTGAAGACCACAAAGAAACCAGAACGACGACAAACCCTAAAAACCCTAAAAACAAAGAAGCTATTGATGAAAAATCTAATTTAGCATCTTTTTCTTTTACTCGTTTTAAAAAATATGGGGTCCAGCCCATATTAAATCCCATAACGATAATTAATCCAAATATTCCGAGTTTGTATCCAGCAGAAAACAAACCTACGGCATGAGTGCCCTCAAACCATTCAAGCATATATCGATTAGATAGTTCCATAATCATAGTAAAAATACCCGCAGGAAGAAATGGAAGCGCAAAGCTCAAAATGTTTTTTGCTACTTCTGATCTTATGTGGAGCAGCTTTATTTTTTTAATCACAACTGGCAAGGAAGCAATAAAAATAAAACCAGAAGCCATCAAGTTTGAAATTAAAACACCCTCAATGCCCAGGTTCCATTTAATAACGAGTAAAATATTGAAAGCCATCGTTAGGATAACATTACCAAGGCTATAAAATATATAAAGGAAAGGTTTGTTTTCAGCTCTTAATAATAAGACATGATGATTCCATAAATTATCCAAGAAAAGAATTCCTGATAAAATTATAATCCATTCTGGCTTTACCACACCTAGAATAATTTCAGATACGTGGTTTCTTATTAAAAATAATAATCCTGAAAAAATAGCAGAACTAAATAATTGTAATAAATATATAGTTGAAATATGCGTTGCTTTTTCATCGTCGCTTAATTGCACTGTATATTTCATTAATGCAGTATCCATACCATATCGATATACCATTAAAGCAATACCAATAAAAGCATAAGCAAGAGAAATGACACCATACTCTTCAGGAGTAAATACGTGAGTGTAAATAGGTAAAAGAAGAAATGTCACTAGCCTAGCCAGTACGTGCCCAGTGCCATAGATTAACGATTCTTTGCCTAGATTTTTTATTGACATTTATTTAAAATAATTTTTGAAAACTATCTCTAAATACGCCGCTAGCTCCAAAATTTTCTTTAAATCTTCCTAAACCCATATTTGCAACACCATTAACCGTAAAAGTACCAAAATCATATACTTTTATTTTTTGGTTAGTAGCCCATTTAAAGACATTGAAAAACAAAAGATTTAAAGGCCTTAATTCCTGATAATCATTTTTATGACTAATGTAAAAAGCTAATGCGACACCTTCCTTAACAATAAAATTTAAAACACCTGCAATCATTTGATTTTTATAAAAAGCACCAAAAATATTAATTGAATTCGGAAAAATTTTCATTAATAATTTTAGTTCGTCAATCGTATGTGTCGGAGAAACACCATGTCTAATTTTTAAATTTTTCTCAAGCATCAAAAAAAACTCATCTACCTGATCAGTTATTTTTATTTCAACACCCAAATTTTGTGATTTTCTAACTGCCCTTGAATGAGATGATTTGAATTTTTTTAATATCGCATCCTCATTTTCCTCAATGAAAAGAGTACTTGTTACTTCCCTATTTAGATAATTAAACCCGCTTGATAACAATGCATATTCTATATAGTTTGATATTCTTTTAGAATAAAATGCTGGCGGGGTTTTCAACTGAATCCCATCAAAGCCTTCACTTTTTGTGTACTTAATGAGCTTTTCTACAACTTCAAAAGAATCTTTAATTGAAAAGTCTTCTTTAGTTACAAAAGAAGCAAATGATGCACCTGGGTGAGAAACAAATAATTTCTTATTATTTTTTAATACCACTGCAGCTGGAATAACAGATAGAAGATTATTGTTTTTGTGAAATTCTAAACTAAAATCTTTAAACCTATTTTTGGGATGATAGTTGAGGAAATCCCTTAAATGAAAAATTGTTCCATTATTTGCCCTAAGAACAAAAGTGTCCCAAACAGCAAAATTACTTTTTAATAACTTTTTAACTTTAATCATGAATCATTTTAACAGAATAGCAGATTAAAAGTTCCTGCTCTGAAATGCAAGTTTATATTGGTTGTTTCTCAAAGTTAGTCAAATTTAATTTTAAACAATCAAAATCATGGATTAATTTATGAAATCAAATATAAAAAATATTAGTGCTAGAGAAATATTAGACTCTAGAGGTAATCCGACTGTAGAAGTTGACGTTTTTTTAGAAAACGGAATTTCTGGTAGAGCGGCTGTCCCTTCTGGCGCATCAACAGGCAAGTTCGAAGCAGTCGAATTGAGAGATGGTGATAAAAGTAGATATAATGGAAAAGGCGTATTAAAAGCTGTCCATAATGTAAATGACAAAATTAATAGAGTATTAAAAGGACAAGACATTAACGATCAATCAAAAATTGATAAAGTTATGATCGAACTGGATGGTACTGATAATAAATCTGTTTTAGGCGCAAACGCAATTCTTGGCGTTTCACTTGCTTCAGTTAGGGCAGCATCAAATGATAAAAATATTCCTCTATATAAGTACCTTGGCGTAAGTGATAATTTTAAAATGCCTGTTCCTATGATGAATATTTTAAATGGTGGGAGCCATGCAAATAATACAGTAGATATTCAAGAATTTATGATATTCCCTTTTGGTGCTAGTTCATTTTCACACGCTCTTCGTATTGGAACAGAAATTTTTCACAGTCTAAAATCAGAGCTCCATAAAAAAGGGTTAAATACTGCAGTTGGAGACGAGGGTGGTTTTGCACCAAACCTTAAATCGAATGAAGAAGCGATAGATATAATATTAAACTCAATTGAAAAAGCAGGGTACAAGCCCGGAGAAGAAGTTTTTATTGCCCTAGATGTGGCCGCAAGTGAATTATTTAACGATGGAAAATACAATTTAAATTCAGAAAATAAAGCATTCTCCTCTGATGAAATGGTCGAATATCTAGCTTCTTTAGTTAAAAAATATCCAATAGTATCAATTGAAGACGGATTAGATGAGAACGATTGGGAAGGATGGACAAAACTCAATAAAAAACTCGGCAAAAGCATTCAAATTGTAGGAGATGACTTAACTGTAACAAATATAACGAGGCTACAGAAAGCGATTGATCAAAAATCAATGAATTCAATATTAATCAAGTTAAATCAAATTGGGACTGTCTCAGAGACAATCCAAGCTGTGAATCTCGCTAAGAAAGTCGGTTATGGAGCTGTTGTTTCACATAGGTCGGGCGAAACGGAAGATACTTTCATAGCTGATTTTTCAGTTGCAATGGGAATGGGCCAAATAAAAACTGGATCTATATCTAGAAGCGATAGAGTCGCTAAATATAATCAGTTACTAAGAATTGAAGAAGAATTAAAGGGTTCGTCCTCTTTCCCCTCAATGGAATGCCTTGGTAAAAGTGAATGAGGAGAACCTTTTCAAAAAGAAATACTAAAAGATCACAACCTAAATCTATAACTATTTTTCAAAAACAATTTTTTCAAGGTTTAGTATTTTTAATAGGTCTTAGTTTGGTAATTATATTTGTTTTTGGTGACCATGGATTACTAAAACTTTATAAAATAAAAAATGAGCGAAAGTTGATTCAGAATAAAATTGCAAACTTACGAGCAGAACGAGAAACACTAAAAAATGAAAAAAATAAAATAGAAAACGATTTAAACTATATCGAAAAAATTGCCAGAGAAAAATATAAAATGGTAAAACCGGGAGAAAAAATATTCAAGGTTATTGATAATTAAAAACTTTGCTTAAAAAATACAGTGTCTGCAGTCAATGCCATATTTGACTTGCAAACTATGCTTACCTCTTGCGGTGGAGAATCAAAATTATAAACTAATTCTACCCCAACTTTTTCTTCGTTTTCTATTCCATATTTTACCGTATTTTTTCCTCTGTAAGGGTCAATTTGACCAAGCTTATTTTCTTCATTTTTGACAGAAATTAACGTAAACGCTGCAAAATCAAATGGCCAGAATTGCTTGTTTGTCACATTTAAATCAATAAATACTCTATTATCTTTTTTACTTGCTCTGACAATCTCATATTTAACCGTACTATCTGCCATATCAACATTAGGCAAACAAGTTATAAGAACTGTGTCAGCCGAGAAGCAAAAGGAATTTGCATCTTGAACCTTTAGTAATGCAGTAAAATTCTTGGGCTTAGTAATTTCTGAAGGATATTTGAAAACAGGTTCTCTTTTTATTCTCTCAACTTTACTAAAAGAGACATCTCCAGACAATATGCTCCAAAAATATATAATTTCACTATCATCGTCAGCCGACCTTGATCCATCGAGCCTTACAAATTTATCAAATGGTGCAATAAAATCATCTCCGGCATTTGCTAAGGGAGCTTCGTCGTCTATTATGTTTACATTTATTGTATCATATGCTTTTAGTCCTTTGCTATCAGAAACAGTCAGTAGAATATTTTGATATACATCTTTTTTAAAATTTTTAAATTTATACATTCCCTTTTTACTATTAAGGACAATGCTGCTATCATTTAGTAATGTCCATTTGTAGGTAGCTATATCATTATCCACATCATAAGATTTGCTTCCGTCTAATAATAAACTAGAATTACAGCCATTGCTTATTATTGTATCCTTCCCCGCATAAGCAATTGGAAAATCAGGCTGCGGTAATACATTAACATTAAAACTAAAATCAGTAGAGTCTGCACCATCTGAAATGTTTAAGTTTAAAATCAACTCTCCAAAATAGTCTTTATCTGGAATGATACTTAACTCATTATCATTAATCTCTATATTTGCATTTTCAGTCTGTCTAACTCTGTAACTAAACGGGTCTGACTCAGCATCTATTGTATTTAAAACGATAGTTAGTATTTCATCTTCTAGCATTGATTGAGGCGCGAAAGCAGACAAGCCAGGCAGGGGGTTAATAAGCGTAAAACTAGTATCCACACTACTTTTACCATCTGAGGTTGTGAGTTTAATTGCAGTAGATCCACGATAATCCTTCTTAGGTTTTACCACTATTTTGTTTTTTTCTACATCAAAATCGACACCGTCACTCCCAGTGACCGAGTATGTCAACTTATCGCCATCAATATCTGATCCAGACATTAAAAGATCAACATAATTTCTATTCCCCATAGTTTTAGATAAAATAGATTCTAAAACTGGTGCATCGTTTATTGGTTCAACATTTAATATAAAACTAGATTCATCGGTAGACTTACCATCAGAAACAGCAAGATTAACATTTATAGGACCATAATAATTTTTTTGAGGTATAATGGTTAAATTGTTTTTGATGATTTTAGCAGTAGCGCCATTATCAGCAGTAGCGCCATAAGTTAATTCGTCTCCTTCAGCATCTTTTGCAGATAACTCAGTCCTAAAGATCTCATCTTCTTTTATTGTTTTATTATCTGTAATAGACAAAGAAGGCTTATCGTTTACAGACTGGACATTCAATATAAAACTCATATCTAAATTAAGATTAACTAATATTGTACCGTGGTAATCTTTTTCTGGAGTAATAATTAGATAGTCACCATCCTGTTTTATTTGAGCATTCCCATCAACAGAAGCAGAATAATTAATACCTGAACCCGCAATCGGAACTTTTAAAATAAAACTATTATCCTCTTTTACATTTTGGTAAGCACCGTGCAAAAGTTCAATAACCCATTTCGGCTCTGGCCCATCACCAAAAATCCAGTCTTGAGTTTGATTGTTATTAGTGGTGCTACTCTGTATTTGAGCCTGAATATTAAAATGAGAACAAAAACAAAAAAGCAAAAAGCACGATATGCTCTTATTAAAGATTTTTGATACTCTCATTTTTCGACCTAATAAATGCATCAAAATATATTTCAACTCTTCTGTTTTGAGCCCTCGCTTCTTCTATTTCAGCTCTATTTTTAATATTACGTAGACTGATTTTTGGACGAAACTCACCATAACCGAGAGCAGAAAAATAGTGCTGATCCATTTCTGCAAGTTCACTCAGTCTTTGAACTAAATTCAAAGCTCTAGCAGAACTTAATTCCCAATTATTTCTAAACTTAGAGTTCATAGGTATTGGTTTATCATCTGTATGTCCTTCTGCTCTTATTTCAATATTTAAAGTGTCTTGCCCTGCACTAATTCTGCTTAGAAGTGGCTTCCAACGTTTTTGTTTGTATATGTTCATTAATGTAGATGTCCGAATTAGTCCACCAATTTGAACTAATATTGGATCTGCCTCTGGATTTAAATCTGCAGACAAAGATTTAAATAATTTAGAACCAGTAAGAGTAATTTTTATACCCTTAGTGACTCTTTCAATTTCTACTAAATTATTTTGTTGAAGTGTTCTTAGTTCTTTCTCGGTCTCATCTAAAATAATATTCACTAATCGATCAACATGAGCTTCAGCATCATTTAAGATTACAAGTAATAAAACAAAAAACGTTAGCAATAAGGTTGTTAAATCGGCAAATGTTAATGCCCAGGCAGTGGTTTTAGCTCTAGCTAACTCTTGTGATATTTTCTGGTTTTGCAATATTATTCTTTTTTGGTTTCAAGAGTTTTTCTTTCAGACATAGCTACAAAAGTCATCAGTTTTTCTTTAATTAAAACTGGATGTTCTCTCCCATGAATACTTATGATACCTTCTAAAACTATGTTTTTTAACATTATTTCATTTTCAGATCGTCGTTTTAATTTCCCCCCTAAAGGTAAAAAAACCATATTTGCTAAAAACACGCCATAAAAAGTGGTAATCAAGGCTGTCCCCATCCCTACTAAAAGAGACTGAAATTGATCTGCGACATTAAAATCAACAGATGATGTTTCTCCAGACATTTGAAATTTATTCATCATAATAATTAACCCTAATACCGTACCAAGCATTCCAAATGCCGGAGCGTAAGCCGCCATGTACAATATAATTTCCTGTGCACTAACATGTCGAGTTGATATATTATTTAAATCCATTGTAAGAAAAGTTCTTAGTCTATTAGTGTCTCTTTCATTAATAGCTAACTCAACACCATTTCTTAAAAAAACGCTATCTATATCATTTAAATCGCTCTCTAAAGACAATAAGCCATCTTTCCGCGCTTTTTCAGCAAGAACTACAATTTTATCAATTGTAGATGCAAAATCAAATTTTTCAGATAAAATAACATTTTTAAAAACATTACCCATATTAATGACAGCCTTAATAGGATAATTAACTAAGGTAGCAGAAATAACACCTCCAAGAACAATAAAAACAGCTTGCGGCTGATAAAACCAAGATAGCTGCTCAAACCTCCATCCGCCATCTGTTGTTAAAATCATCTCACCGCGATCAACTTCTGGCCAGATCATTGTAACAAAAATGCATATTATCCCAGCTACTAATCCTATAATTGTACCAAAATCAAATTGTGATTTCATCTCTTATCTCGCTTGTTTAAATCTAAAAACTCAGTCTCTTTGTCCGCTTTTTGACAAGTTCTTACTGGCCTCATATAATTTACTTTGCTCTTCATTTGATAGTCCACTAAAACCAACCTCTTTTATTTTTTCTAGAATTATATCAATATCTCTATTAATATATTTTTTCTTTAAAGCTCTATCTTCTTTTCTCTGTACTTGAAATTCAACTGTCTTTTTTCTCATTGCAAATATAATATCTGCAAGTTGCCACTTCTTTTTAAGAAATATGTACCCAATGAGCATTCCTGAAATATGAGTTACATGACTAATCCCATCGGCTCTGCCTAATAATCCAAAAAAAGCAATAGAACCCATAATAACAACCAGCCAAATTGAGCGAACAGGAATTAAACCCCAAATGTAAAGCATCCTGTTCGGAAATGATATACCATAGGCTAATAATATACCATAAACAGCTCCGCTTGCACCGATAACTGGATTATCAGAGTTTATTTGAAATAAATATGTAATTAGCCCTGAACCGATGCCAGTTAAAAAATAATACTTTAAAAATTTACTTTTACCCCACGCCTGCTCTAATTCTCTTCCAAAAACCCATAACCCTAACATATTTAATAATATGTGAGATATCCCAACACTTGAATAATAGGGTGCATGAAAAAACATATATGTGAATGGTTGCCAGAGCATTAGTTCAGAAATAAAAACGTTTGGAACAAGTCCAAACAATCTAAAAAAAATATCTTCTTTTCCCGCTAAAGACTGGAGCACATAAATAACAAAATTAATGGAAATTAATATTTTTATCGCTTCTGTAAATATTTGAGGCTTGTAAGCAGTCTCTCCGGGGTTAAAATGTAATCTATATTTCATAAAATCGTTTAAATATAATATAATAAACCAAAGATAATCTGTATAAAAATATAAACTACCCTTTATAGAAAATATCTTTAATTACTCTAAAAGACTTCAATCTTTCAAACCCATCAAAATAATAACATAATTTTTGATATAAAAAATTTGAAATGTTTTTTTTATCTATTGTTGAAATATTATCAAAATCAATATCAAACACATTACCCTCAATTAACTTTGATAACACTTGAAAACTATTATCTGTTTTTTCTAAAGAAACTAAACCTTCTTCATTTATATTTTTATCTTCCATGTCAATCAAAAAACCCATCTCAGATAGCAACTTAGTTTCATAATGCCAAAAACAAATATTTTCATCAAGACTACTTGTTTCAAAATGCTTAAATGTTTCAACTAATATTTTAAACAATCTTGGGTATGGGTCATTTTTTTCTAATGTAAAATCAGATATTTCAAGGATAGATTGTGAAAGAGTCATTTTTTTTAGAGATAACGGAATTTTTGTCCATATTTTTTCAAAAGATACTTTCGAAACAATCTGTAATTCCCTTTTTTCATTTTCATTGAAAATAATATTAATGTAACTAAGTGGTTGAAAATAAGGAGCAATTAAATTCTTTTTTGATTTTGCCCCTTTAATAATAAATGAAACTTTACCTTTGTCCTTAGTAAAACATCTTGAAATAAGGCTTGTTTCGCCGTAAGAAAATGTTTTTAATACAATCGCCGGGGAACTGACAATCATCTAGACTTAACAGGATCAGTAGGCCTTAGCATAGATGACTTCGTGTTTTGCTTTTTTACCTGAGTAAACGCACTTTAACCCCTTAGGGTCTTCATTAAAAGGAATACACCTAATTGTTGCTTTTGTTTCTTCTTTAATTTTTAATTCAGTTTCTGAATCGCCATCCCATCCGCATCTAACGAATCCACCGTTATTTATTATATTTTTAAATTCATCATAAGTTTTGACATCATGTGTGTTTTTATTTCTGAATTCTTTTGCTTGATTAAATAAATTATTTTGTATTTCTTCAAGTATAGTTTTTATTTTAATACTTAATTCATTTTTAGATATAGAAAATTTTTCTCCATTATCTCTACGTGCCATAACTAATTTTTTTGACTCTACATCTCTTGGACCAATCTCAATTCGAACCGGGACTCCTTTTAATTCCCATTCATTAAATTTAAATCCTGGAGAAGAGTCGCTCCAGTCAATAAAATATCGAATCCCTATAGATTTCAACTCTTCTTCTAAGGGGTTGATATATTTTTTTATCTCATCTTTTTGATCTTCGCTTCTAAAAATAGGAATCAATACTGTTTGGATTGGTGCAATTTTAGGAGGCATTCTTAAACCATTTTTATCTCCATGGGCTAAAATTACGCCACCTATAAGGCGAGTACTGATACCCCAACTAGTTGCCCAGACAAACTCTTCACTATTACTATCCGTTTGAAACTTAACATCAAAAGCTTTAGCAAAATTTTGCCCTAAATTATGAGATGTACCTGCTTGCAATGCTCTTTTATCTAGCATCATAGCTTCAATACAGTAAGTTTTATCTGCCCCCGCAAATTTTTCAGCATCAGTTTTTAAACCAGTAAAAACAGGGATTGCTAAATATTCTTCTGCTAATTTTTTATATAATTCTAAGATATCTAAAGTTTCTTTCTGTGCCTCTTCTTTTGTTTGGTGTGCAGTGTGTCCCTCTTGCCATAAAAACTCAGTTGTCCTTAAAAAGAGCCTAGTTCTCATTTCCCACCTTACAACATTGGCCCATTGGTTTATTAATATCGGCAAATCTCGATAAGATTGTATCCATTTTTTGTACATCGACCAAATAACTGTTTCTGAAGTTGGCCTTATAATTACTTCTTCATCTAAGCGAGAATCTGGATCAACAATTATTTCTCCATTTTCAGACTTAAGTCTAGTATGCGTTACTATTGCACACTCTTTAGCAAACCCTTCAACATGTTCCGCTTCTTTTGCAAGGAATGATTTTGGAATTAAAAGTGGAAAATAAGCATTGGTATGACCTGTTTTCTTAATCATGTCATCAAACACATCTTTTACATTTTCCCATAATTGAAATCCATATGGCTTAATAACCATAGTACCTTTTACTGGCCCATAATCTGCAAGGCCAGCTTTTGTGACTACTTCTGTATACCAACTAGATATATCAGAATCAATATTTGGAAGTTTTTTACTCATTATATAATTGTGATTCTATTTATTGAGACAAAATTACCGGCTTATGATGATATGGCCAAGAGCTTTGCCAGATTTTTTCTTTTTCTTTTGAACGTAAGTTGAATAAAATTCTATCCATGCTTAGCGCTAATAGATTAAAACAAATTCAATCCTTAAAAACAAAAAAAGGGAGATTAAAAGAGAACTTATTCTTAATTGAAGGGAAGAGGTCACTTAAAGAGTATTTGCAAAAAAGCGAACTACTAGAACAAGTAATAATTACTGATTCTGAAGCTAGTCAAAACACAGATTTACTTAATCTATGTAATGAAAAAAAGGTCGACATTACTATTATTCAAGCCAATTTATTAAAAACAATATCAGATACTAAAACACCATCTGGATTAATTGGTGTCTGTAAAATAGATATAAATATTAAAGAAGATTTCAATTCAGATAGATGGCTTTACTTATATAAAGTTAAAGACCCTGGAAACCTTGGAACAATACTCAGAACCGCTGCCTGGTTCAATATTAAAAATGTCGGTTTATCAGCAGAGTGTGTAGACCCTTTTAATACAAAAGTTGTAAGGTCAGCAATGGGAGCTCATGCGTATATAAAAATACATCAACATTTAAACTTTGACGATTTTATTAAAAATAATTATCAGCTTTTTGGGGCAGATCAAAATGGTAAGGATTGTATTAAAAAATCTGATTATGATAAAAAAATAGTACTTTGCCTTGGTGGAGAATCAGAGGGATTTAATGAATCATTAAAAGAAAAATTTAACAAAATTGTTTCAATAAAAAGAGTTGGATACGGAGAATCGTTAAACGTTGCAATAGCTGGCTCAATATTAATGAAAGACATATCAAAAAAATAAAAAAAAGGGGCATTCATCAGAGAAGCCCCTTTACTAGTGCTGGTTAATTTTTATATGATTAAGTAAGTATTTAAACATAGTCTTCCTAAGTCGACAAAACAACCTGAATTTTAATTTTTTTAGTAAAAATCATCTTTTTTTTATAAAACCCCACTAACGTAAATTCAGTTAAAATCAATCACCTGGAGCTAATTTATCATGAGCAATATAGTTGGGGTTGTCGGCGTTGTCGGCGTTGTCATAATATCCGTTATTTCAGCATTCTTTGTTGGTGGAATTATCATGGGGCTTTTTGCATCTTCGCCCGATCAAATTAATAAAGTATATCTTTATATATCATTTTTTTTTGGACAGGGAATAATAATATTGCCCCCAATTTATTATTTAAACATAAAGAAAAAACCTATCCTAAATGCCTTTCGAATAAAGAGAATATCAATTAACACATTGAAATATTCTGTGATTTTTAGTCTGGGTGTATTAATTATTTTTGATACGTTAGATCGGATTATTCATAGGCTCGTAACAACTCCAGATTATATAATTGATTTAGGACAAATTATGCAACCTGATTCCACAGCTGGTTATATTTTCTTATTTCTTGCCGTCGTAATTATGGCTCCAATAGGAGAAGAAATAGTTTTTCGTGGATTTTTACAAAAATTTCTTGAACAACATTGGAAAGATATTACTAGAGCCGTGCTGGTTACTAGCTTATTATTTGCAATGATTCATTTTAACCCTTTTTGGACTATTCAAATATATATGCTAGGCATCATTCTTGGTTTCTTATCTTGGAAGACGCAATCCATAATACCCAGTATTATTTTACACAGTATGAATAATGGAGCCGCTTTTGTGCTTACTATTTTCGAAAAATCCGATCTTAGTATATATCTATATAATGAAAATGTATCCCCTGTTTTTATATGTTTGGGTGCATATTTTATCTATCGGGGACTTGAAGGAATTAATTTAATTAAGGTCTAGTATGAGAAAAGAAATGTTTAACCATGAAATAAATATTCTAAGAGATACTTATCGACGACTGTTAAGAAGAAATGCAAAAACTAACCTTATAAAACTAACGGGAAAAACTCACCCTGCAGATCTAGCGGTGGTTTTTAGACACTTTTCAGAAGAAGAACAAAATGAAATATTTTCTTTAATGAAAGAAAATGTACATACTTCAGAGTTTTTGACAGAGTTAGATGATGCATTAGTGAATGATTTATTAGAAGATGAAAGCTTTGAAAGGATTGCTTCAATTATTGAAAAAGCACCTACAAACGACCAAAGTGGGATATTAAATGTGTTAGATGATGATAAAGCCCAATCTGTCATAGAGTTACTTAATGTGGAAGAGCAAGAAGGCATAGCTGAAATAATGGGTTATCCTGATGATAGCGCTGGTTTATTGATGAATACTGAAGTGTTTACACTACATGAAAGTATTACTGCTGGTGAAGCTATAAAGACTTTACAAGATCAAGAAAATGCGGAAATGGTATTCTATCTATACATTACAGATAATGATGATAGACTGGTTGGGGTTATTTCTTTGCGAGCTTTAACTACAACCCCTTCTTCTACAAATCTAAAAGATATAATGATCAAGAAGGTTCATTCAATAAGACCTGAAACAGATCAGGAGGATGTAGCTAGAATTGTAGCACAATATAATTTTTTAGCAGTTCCAGTATTAGACTCTGATTCAAAATTACTAGGCATTGTTACAGTCGACGATGTAGTAGACGTGATTAGAGAAGAAGCAACAGAGGATTTTTTACAAATGGCCGGTGCGGGTAAAGATAGAGAAATACTTCTAAAATCGAGCTGGGAAAATGCAAAGGCAAGACTACCTTGGCTATTTGCTAGCTGGGTTGGCGGAGTAATAGCCGCTTCATTAATAGGCGTTTTTGAGAACATGTTAGAAAACATTATAGCCCTTGCTGCATTTATTCCTGTTATTTTAGGTATGGGTGGGAATATAGCAACACAATCTTCTACCATTATAGTAAGAGGAATGGCTACCGGTAGAGTTAATGAAGGTGGAGAGATAAAGTTGATTTTAAAAGAGGTCCAGGTCGGTATTATGCTTGGAATACTTTACGGGATATTACTTGGAGTCTTTGCCAGATTTACATTTTCTGAAGCACCTGATAACCTGGGTTTTGTAGTAGGACTAAGTATATGTGTATCAATGATTGTAGCTGCAACAGTAGGTACTATAATTCCACTAATTCTAAGGAAACTTGATATAGATCCCGCTATCGCTACAGGACCTTTTGTTACAACAAGCATAGATATTTTAGGTGTTCTTTTCTATTTTATAATTGCAGGATATTTTCTATCAATATAGCATGGATTTATTTCTGTTAATTGGGTTTAGCCCATATTTTTGTTTTATTGTCATCATCATTTCTGGATTACTTTTTAGAATAAAACACCCGACTGATAGTAGTTCAAATTTGCCATTTGTTTCAGTAGTGATTGCAGCACGAAACGAGGAAGCAAACATTTCAAATTTATTAGATGACCTAGTAAAGCAAAATATAGATAAAAACAATTTTGAAGTAATAGTTTCAAATGATAGGTCTGAAGACAATACAAAAGAAATAATAGATAAATATGCTGATAAAAACCCTTTTATAAAAGCAGTTCACATTGGTAAAAAATATGAGATGGCGACAAAAAAATATGCTTTACAAAAAGCAATAGATAAATCAAATGGAGAAATTATTTTGGCTACAGACGCTGACTGTAGGGTGCCTAAAACCTGGGCCACTTCAATGGCAGAACTTGTAATTAAAGAAAACAAGGTGATTATTGGATATTCGAAAATAGAAAGTAAAAAAAATTTATTCAATGAAATACAAAAGATAGACTTCTTGGGTATAATGGCTGCGAACGGTGGTTTATTAACAAATGGGATTGTCTGTTCTGGTTCTGGGCAAAACCTTGGATATAAAAAGGAAGACTTTTACAAAATTGGAGGTTTTGAACCAGTCAAAGACAAAGAATCGGGCGATGATATGTACATTGTACAAGCAATCTCCAAAATAAAAGGCGCTGCTTTTAACTATGATAAAAACAGTTTTGTATCAACTTTGCCAAAAAAAACACTATCTGGCTATATTAATCAAAGGGTACGCTGGTCATCAAATTCAAAATTTACACTATTTACAAGTCCATTATTTTTCTGCTTTTTAGCTTCAGCTTTTTTAGCCAACTTAAATATCTTAATAGCTATGATACTTTTTTTAGATATTTCAATAATATTATTACTTATAAAGTTTTTCCTTGAAGCGCTTGTTCTTTATATTGGAGGAAAGCTTTTTCTAACAAGGATATCAGCAATGTCTTATTTTATCTGGAACCTAACACAACCTTTTTATATTCCTATAGTCGCTATTGGAGGCTTAATTGGAAAGTTTAAATGGAAACAATAGCTTAGGTAATGAGTAATTTAAAAATCATATCTAAATTAAAATGGAAAATCTTTTTATGGTCCATTCTTTTTATATGCTTATACCTTGCCTTTTTTTATGGAAATCAATTTGGTATCAACCAAAGAATAATTATTCTTTTTACATTAGTATTAGGAACTTTTACCCAAATATTTTCAGGTATAACATCATTAATTGCAATCATTCCATTTGTTGGTCCATTCATATTAAAAGCCATATCTATTCCTATTTTTTATTTTTTAAATGCATTGGGTTGGCTAGTATCTGCGGTAGCAATTAAAAAAGGTTATGTCAATGAACTATCAAAAAGTAGAACTGTCACATTAGCTCTATTGGTTGGTATTATCATTGGATATATATTAGGTAACGTAATCCCACTAGATAAATGACAATTTTAATTTTACATGGACCTAACCTAAACTTACTCGGGTTGAAGGCCTCAAAGCTAAAAACAAGACTGACTTTAGATAAAGTTAATCGTGCAATACGTAAACATGTTAGAGGTAAAGGCATTAAACTTAAAATAATTCAAACACACAAAGAATACTTAGCAATCAATTTTATACAACGGAATAGAAACTCAGCAGATGGCTTAGTCATAATACCCACTTCTTGGGCTAAATATAATCAAACAATCTTCGAGACAATTAATATAACAGAACTAGAAACAGCTGCTGTTTATTTTGATGACTCATACAGCTTTGGTACTAATGAAGAAAATTCAATTTTTGTTTCAAATAAAATTAAATCTTTTTCAGGTGAACCTCTTGAAGCAATCGTATCAGCGATAGATCATTTAGCTAATAAAAAATGATTACACGTTTAATCTTTTTACTTTGTATTCAAATATTATTTGGTCAAGATTTTGAAAACCCAAATTCATCTCCAATTCATGTCCTGAGTAAAATAACAAAAAAAGATGAAGTCATTGTGCCATCAAATTCATTTGATCAGGAATGGGTAAAAGACTTAAAATTATTACTCCCATGTAAAAATGTTGACCTCCCTAAAAAATCCAGTAGGCTTCCAAATGCTCCTCGCAACTACAGAAATGGAACTCATAGAGGTATTGATTTTTTTGCAAATTGGGGCACAGATATAAGAGCAGTCGCACCAGGTTTAGTGGTTAGAGCAGATCATAACTATAAAGAATACCCTGCAGATTTCAGAGTTAAAATGCTACGCTCATCAGGAACAGTTGGCCATACACCATCAGATATTTTCAATAGCGTACTCTTGGGGAGAGCGGTTTTTTTAGATCACGGTTTTGATCTTATTCCTGGATTTAGAACAATTTCAATTTATGCCCATATGTCTAGCATCGATAAAAAAATAAAAGGGGGAACTAGAGTTGAAGCTGGACAGTTCATCGGTAAAACTGGTAATTCCGGTACAAAACCATCTACACTCGGTACTAGACGTGATGCTCATTTGCACTGGGAAATGATTTTACAAAAAGATTCTGAAGAAATATATCTTGGTAAAGATCTGCCGTATGAAGAGTTATATAGTATGCTCAAGGGCATCTTTAGTGCTAATTAGTTTCCATTAAAAGATTCAGTATTCTACCTATCATATAGTTAATATCAGTCTGATCGATTTGACTATCATTATTAAAATCTATTTTTTGTAAATACTCACCCAAGATAAATATTTCTAGCGCCATTAAGAAATCATAGATATCTATTTGATTATCAATATAGATATCGCCCATTATATTATCTAAATAATTAAGGCCGTATTTTTTTGCTCTTGCTGTATATCCAGGTTGAATATCACTTAACTCTAAATCGTACTCCCATACTTTATTTCCTAAACTATCAATTTCAAAAATATTCTTTTCCTGTGTTGATGTTATTATTGTATTACCATTCAATAGTCTGTATGCACCAGATTGAAAATGTGAAAAAAAAGTATCATCACCACCATATTCCCATTCATAGTCAATAGGGCCAAATGCTAAACTATCACTAATAATATAATTACCTCCAACATCAATGGGTGGTACTAATTCAACTACGCTAGAGTTTCCAAACTGATTATTTGTACCGGTTGCATCAGAGGGGTTGTTATTGAACATAATTATATTTCCACTTCCAGGGAAATATTGAGGTATCCAATGTGCACCGTGCTGTGCATTTAATTTTTGATCATCAATAGTTCCTCTACCATAATTAATTGGATTACCCCATCTATATAATATATCGCCGCCTTTATTACTATTGCCTCCAGTATGCTCACTAGCCTGTTCTATTGTCGTACTATGATCAATAATAAATATTTCACTTAAGTGTCTAGACGAAATAATAATTTGATCAAGTTGTTCATTATATGCAATCGCATTTGTATGAAGCCAATCTCCTTCGCTTAGACTAGTAAACTCGCCGATATTTATATTTATTAACTCTGGATGATTTTTTATAATGCCATAATTATTCAAAGTAGAATCTTGATCTTGTATAATATGATCCCACAAATGCCATTTCCATATTATTTCAATATCCCTATTGAATGGAGGTCTGATTTCATGAATAACTAAAGGCCAAATTTCATTTTCTATATTTACTCTTCCTGCATTTATTCCTTCAGAAAAAGATTTTTTTTCCCAACCAATGGTTAAGATATTTCCATTTGGTAATATTTCAAAATCATGGTGAGGGTGATAATTTTCATTATAAAAATCAAAACTCCATTTAATGTCACCATTATAATCTAATTTTTTAAATACCCCTCCAACCGGTCCACGTGTATTTCCAAAAAAGTGATCAGATGATTTTAATTGTAAAATAATTGACCCATCAGTATTTAAATGCGGAACCCCAATTGCACTTTCGTTGTGGTTCCATATTTTAACTTTTTGTTCTAAATTATTTAACAAAACAGTCTTTGAGGGTCCTTGTCCTTGGCTTTGTGAAAAGAGAACTAAACCAGGAAACCCCTCACCAAATAGAGCTGATGGCAAAAGAAAAATGAATAAGATATAGACTATAAATTTTTGCATAAAAAAAGGGCAGAAAAATCTGCCCTTTTAAAAAACTAAATATAATTTAGATTTACTAGAAAGCGACTCTAAGTGCTAGTACAGAATTAGTACCAAAATCACCCATTGGAAGCATTGAATAATCTACACTCATATTCATCCCAACAAATCTAGACATATCAACTGAAGCACCAAAAGAAACGCCATCAGAAGGGTTTGTATACCAATCGCCATCTGCATCATCTATTTCCTGAGCAGCGCCAGAAGACTGTAAACCAACGCCTACAGAACCAAGGCCTTCAAATTGATAGCCAACAGTTAGCTTTAACTCATCAGTTGAGTAGTAGTTACTTGTGTAAGTAGCTCCAACATCAGCACCTGCAACTTTGTATGAAACTGCCATATCAAAAGTGAAAGGCAAATCAAAAGCCGCAGCATCAAGTTTATAGTATTCACTTGGACGATCTGCATCTGAAGGTTCTGCAAAAACACCTAGTCCAGGACCATCATACTTAACAGGACTTCCGAAGTTTTTTAGAGTAAAACCAACATCTAAGTTCTCTCTACCAAGAAGTCCTTTATATTGAACTCCTAAGTCAAAGGCAGTACCGGAAGCAGTAACCCTACCAAAACCCTCTCTAATGTAATTGACATTCATTCCAACACTTGTGTTGTCTGAAAGTTTCTTAGCAATAGTACCACCAAGAATAGAAAAGTTAGGTGTAAACACCTGTCCAGTTCCATCTGGGTAGAAAACTGTTGTCTCATTAATATCACCCATGTTGAATGATCGTACTGTTACCCCCATCTTGTATTCACCTATATCAGTAGCAACACCAAAGAAGCTGTTGTCGATATCTGCAAAGTACTGACGGTTAGAAAAAATAGCATCAATACTATTTTCACTCATGGCAAGCCCAGCAGGGTTCCAAAATGTAGCATCCATTCCAGTAGCCGTTGCCGCAGCACCACCACCGGATAGGTGTTTAGCACTAGGAACAACAAGTAACTGCGTGGAAGAAGCAGAACCCATTCTGGAGTTCTGTCCTAAACCTAAGGAGCTAATTGCTATAATTATTATACTTGTAATTATATATTTTTTCATTTTTCTCTCCGTTTAAATGGTGTTTAATAGTATTTCAAGACTTGTGTTTCTTGCACAAGAGCTATCTTTAAGATTTTTTCTTCACCACCTGATTTAATTCGCGCTACATACATTCCACTTGCAACAGGGTAACCATACTGGTTTTTCAAGTCCCATTCTGCAAATTGTGTTGCATCACTTTTATCTATGCTTCTGACAAATACTCCACCAAGAGAGTAAATATCAATTTTTGCTTCAACCGGTAAATGGTTAAAAGAAACATATTTATCAGCACGGCTTCCTTCTAATTCATGTGTTCCATAGTAAGGATTTGGATATACACTTACTTCAGACACATCATTTGAAGCAGCAGTCATGCTTGCTTTTGTGGTAAAATTAAATTCATCAACATTGGCTTGGATAGGGTTAGCATATTTAAACTTAACTACATCACCCTGGTTAAATTGCGCATCCCACCAAACAACGTTCCATGTTAACCAATCAGCAGGTAATCCGCTTGGACCATCAACGTATTGACCATCTTCTTGATATGCATGTTGAAGAAAATGAGTATACATGCGATCAAATGGGTTAAATACGTACACAGTATCACCAGCAGCATAACCTTGCAACCTATCATAGATGAACATATCAATTTGTTGTGGACCATCTGGATGTTCTATGTCCCATACTTCGAAAGGAACCGCTACTCTAAATGGCGTTCCATCTCCAGGATTACCAGCATCAGGATGATCTGTTAAAGCACCTACTCTTGATCCATCTAACCAAACAAAAGAGTGAGGCAAATCAGTATTAGCACCATAATAGACAACACCGGCATCGGTTGTTGTTGGCTCATCAACAAATTCACCAACCCATCTAACTTCAATATCGCGTTGTAGATAATCAACAGATGTTAAACCATTTCCATAGGTATCGGTCGCTTTTGCTGTTAAACCCCAGCCTTGTTGCATATAAGAAGTCATATCCCAAGTAGACGCACCATAAAGCGCTGCGTTAGCGGCATCTCTTGTGATATCATATCCAAAAAAGTCTGTAGGTGAATCATAACCACCTTCTACGTTGACTTGGAATCCATCAATTGTGACAGCTGCTGCTGTATTATAATGTAGAAAAGAATTACTATCTACACTAGCACCACCATAAAGGTCTGCGCCACCAAGAAAAGTTTGATCTTCTAACAAAACAGTACCTGAAGCAGTGGACAGGTTCCAGTGGTATTCTGTCTTCTCTTCAAAATTTTGACTGGATGCTGTTGCTGTACCAGTACCATCAGAATTTACGTTTGTATAATGGTCATCATAAATTACGAAACCAACATCTAATGGAAGATCCCATGTAGCAGAATTGGAAGGCGTGTAATTTACAGTGAACGTGTTACTAGACTCGAAAGCACCAAAACCAGTACGTTTATCATGTCCATACAATAACACATCACCAGTCCATGACCCATCGCTATTCTCACAATCCTGGCCTGAAGCAGATCCATAAGAACAAATGTTTCCAACACCAGTGACAGCAGTCGTATTTACATTTGCTGCAAATCCTGTTGGAAATGTCATTTGTATTCCATCGATCCATGCACCATCAGTACATGTTAGAGTGAAATCTAATACCAAGTCTATTGTTCCTACTATTGAAGAAGCATAGGCTGTTGCAGTAATTGTAGAAGATCCACAATCTGTTGCATCAGAAACACTTGCCGCACTTCTAGAAACCACTTTATTCCAAACTCCATTAATATCACGAGCAAATACTTGCGTATCGAAAGATACTTTATATGATTCATCTTTTAATGCTGACGGATTAAGTACAGTAACTCCTACAGATGCGTTTGCAGTTCCATTATGAGTTACCTCAATGTCAGAACTCATTTCACCATATACTGTTTCACCCGGATTAGCTGTTCTCGGTGTAACAGCAACTCTAGTTTCGCCGGACTCTAATGTTTTAAACGGGCTTCCATCGTTATCAGATAAGTAACTGTAAGCTGTAACTGCAAAATGGTAAGTAACACCATTCGACATAGGACGACCACGAACTTCATCATAATCTGTTTCAAAGAATCTTTGAACTCCAATATCAGTACCTGTTTGCTTAGGCGCATCTACGACCAATCCTGTTGTAGGATCAATAGACGGGTCTAAAATATTTTGAATTAAATTGACCTTATCATAAGTAGCAACTTTAACACCTTCGCTTAATGGAGATGAAGCGGAAGGAAGTTGATAAACCACATATCCCTCAAATTCAAAACCTGCACTGATGCTTTCTTCAGTGCTTGACACAGAAGTTGCTGAAGAACCCCAGTCTAAACCAACCATGCCATCCATTTCTATAGTAGAAACAGAAGGTGAGGAAGGAGCACTTGGTAAGTTGAAACCTTGATCATAGGCATATTGACCATATTGATCATGAAATTTTGCAACTGAAACAGAAGAAACATTATCAAGTCCCATACCGCCAGCGATACCTACAACAACTGTCGCCTCTTCTCCAACTTTTAATTTAAACGGTCCAGTGTTCATGACCATTCTTCTATCACCAGGAGGAAGTTGAACACCATCAATCCATCCAGCACCACTGGTTGGATCTCCTGAAAGAGCATATTTAGTTTCTAAACCAGTTGATGGGTCAGAAAATGGAATCTGCGTTGGATATGCAGGTCTAGGTAAAAAACCTTCCATCAAATTAAACCACTGTAGAGTTCCTTCATAAGAAGAAAGATCTGGATCATCAATTGCAGAACCCGCTCCAAAGTAAGCAAAAGAAGTCATTCCTAAAAATTCTGTTGAATCGCCATCTCCATCAAGATCCATATTATCAGCAGGACCTTGTAAGAAATCATATCCACCAGCTGGTACAGGTAAGTTAAAAATGCCATTAAAGACACCATCTAACCTATTACCATTGTAGACATAACCAAATGAAAGATCAACATCAGAACCAACATAGTCGTCAGTGTAAGTACCTAAATCAGGATCTGACCACTGAGTAAAATATAAAGAATCCAGAATAGCGCTGTTAGCTGTTCCTGTAAAGCCAGAAACACCGACTTGCGTGCTGTCCATAGCTGGAAGACCCATATACTTCATTTTAGCTTCTTTAAAAATATTATTACCTAATGGGTCACTAGCACCAAAAGCGTAACCCCACATTGTAATTTGTAATTCTATACCAATTGGATCAGAACCATATAAATTAGGAGCAGTTGACTGAAAACCAGTACTTACTCCTGCTGCATCAACAATAACCGGCACATCGTTTGCTACTGTCCACATAGTTTGGTCAGCACCAGGGTAACCTGGGATATCTCCACCACCAGATTGATACCCGTCAACACCATCTTTGTTTTCATAAGGCGCGCCCCATGCTGCAGGCCAATTCATCCAATCATATTCATATTGTCCTTTTACTACTGCAATTTGAGCAGGTGTAACATCAGCAACTGAAACACCATAAAAGTTTGCTGCATCGACAGATAAATCTGCTGTCGCCCAATCTGTTCTTACACGCCAGACATGGTTGTTTACAGGATCATCTGAGCCTAAAACGTTCCCTGATGCATCCGTGATAATTCTTCCAGCCTTCATTCCATGATTATAAGTAGAACCACCTACTCTAACCTCATCACCAAGACCGTCACCTTTTACTTTAGCACCCCATAACATACCATCGGCATATATGAAGCCACCTGTAAAAATAGGATAGTCAGCCATAGTACCATTTGGACTTCCAGCAGTCGTATATGCACCATCCTTACCTATCCAGTAAGCCATATTATTAATATTTAGCACTGAGATTCCTGGACTTTGATTTTCCATTACTCTCATTGTTGATTTTGTACTAGAATTGCTTGGGACTAATTCTTTTGCAAATAAGCCCGAAACAAGAAGCGTAGAACAAGCAACTATTAGTTTTAGATTCTTCTTTTTCATGGTTTTTATACCCTTTTCTTTATTTTTAATTGTTATCTATCCGATCAATCGATTAGAAATTAACAGCAACACCCATTTTAACAATTTGCGGTGTCGCAAAAACGTCAAAACCAAAGTCTGTCATATAATGCTGTCTATTTTCAAGATTAACATTGCGATATAGATCAACATAAGTTTGTCCATTCGCAGCTACAATCTCAGAGCTTAATGCCGGATCTGTTAAGAAACCATCATCGTACGCATTACCAGACCTAGAGTAGACGTTAATTACATTTTTAGTATCAAATAGATTGTCAACATAAGCAAAAAGTGTAACACCTACACCTCCAAGAGACATCTTATAGTCTACTTTTAAATTAGCATAATACTGATATGGAGTAGTAGAACCACCAATTGATTCTTGAGGCTCACGAGAACGAGCATCTTCTAAAATAGCTCCACCATCTGCAGCTCTTTGTCCCATCCCACCATCACTTAATGTATAAGGATGTCCACTGTTAAACTTGTATTCAAAGTTCAAACCGAGTCCACTTAGCATACCTTGATCTTCGCCTAAACGATAATCTAAAGCAACCGCACCACGATGCTTATTGTGGTAATAAAGTGGGGAAATCATTAATGGCGGTGGACTTAATAAGTCTTGAGCAATGTTACCAGCCCCAGTATTTGGATCTGAATTAATTCCTCTTGCGTCAGACCATGTGTAAGACGCATATGTTTGTAAATTACTAACTCTTCTAGTCCTAAGAGTGAACTCAAAACCATTCACAGTTGTAAAATCGCCATTTTTATAATAAAAAGCATCTTGCGCAACACCATAAGTATTGTTGATATCAACAGCATCATTTTTACCAATAACAACCTGCCCTGTAGTGTTTTTAGCAAACGCTGTAACATCTATAGCAGCAGAAGGTAAGAACTGATAACTCATACCAACTTCATATTGTGTTGTTTCAATTGGATCAAGATCAAAACCCATTGGGTCAGGAGTATAATTCTGACCGCCAAAAACCAAATGCATGTATCTAGTAGAAGCATATGGAAGGTCAAGTTCTGGCATCTGAGCAAACTTACCATACTGCAAATGAAAAACCATTTGATCAGACACAGGGAAAGCTAAACCAATACGCGGTTGTAAAACGCTCTTTGTTTCTGACTCTTCGAACTGAGCATCCAAAATTCCTTGGTTAGACTCATCCCAACCTGGATTTGCAGGATCTTTCATTTTGAAATCATCCATCATAAAATTATCAAGACGAACGCCAGCACTAATTACCAAATCACCAGATTCAAATTTATCATTAACATAGAAAGAACTTACTGTTGGCTCACGAGGACCATCAAAACCCTCGTCAGATTCGTTACCGTAGTCATCATAACCAATTTGACCATTTCTATTATATAAAGAAAGAGCATTGGTTACTGTTACATTAGTTCCACTCGCAGCTTGTTCACGAGTATAGTTCCCATCAGCAATTGCCTTGTTTATATTGTACATAGCTGAAGTACTTAATTGATATTTACGATAAGTATATTTTTTGTAATCAAAACCAGCGCGAATCTCATGGTCGCCTCTCTGCCAGGTCAAACCAGCGTCAAAACCCAAAGACTTACGCTCGTTCTTGTTCCAACCAGTTGTGATATCACCGGGTCTAGCAAATGCAAATGTATTCGCTACGTAATATGAGCCCGGAGAATTATAAGTTGCCCCTGGGGTAGCGTAATCGGTATTTCCACCAGCCCAGTAAGAAGCATCAAGACCAGCAGCAGCAATTGAAGTTGAATCATAATAACCTAGAGCGTCTCCAAAATTATTTGGCTTCCCCATGCCATCATCATAAGATTCAAAAGTCCGAGTAAACGTGCTGAGACCAGCAGTTAATAACATGTTAGGGTTTAGAAAATAATTTGCCCTAGCATTATACATTGCAAGCTTGCGCTCAGATTTAGGCAGCCTTGCATTATTAAACATGTAATAAATTGGAAGACTATTACTTTCATAAGTATTATTGTCAACAACTGTTGATAAACGAAGATTTAATGGCCCCAGGTCAACCGTTGCCGTTGCATTTATCTGCAAAATATCTTGCGCACGATGAGCAACACCATCTTTACCACCTGAATTAAAAACGACAGCAACTGAATCACCATCAGGTGTACTTCCAGAGACTGTACTTTCAAGTTTTTGACCATTATTGATTGAAAAATCTGTATAATAAGTTGGATCCCAATCATCAACATGTTGGCTACGTAGAGCAACAAATGTTTTAATTTTATCACCAATTGGCACGCCTACAGTTGCGGTAAGATCTGTATGACCATAGTCACCCGTTTCAAAACGAGCAGAACCCATAACTTCATTTCCACCAGTTCTTAAAGTTTGTCTAACTACACCTGAATTTGCACCACCAATGTGAGCGCCAAAACCACCAGACTCAACTGATATTTCTGCAAGAGCTTCAGGAATAGCAGATACATCTCTACCAGTATTTACAACGTCAGTAATGGAAGCACCATCAAGTGTGTACGCAACTTCTTCAGCTCTACTACCACGAATGGATAATTTCCCATTTGTAATGTTTACACCTGCCTGCATGTCTAGCATACCAGAAACACTTCTAGATGCAGAATTCTGAATTTCTTCAGAACTTACAGAACGAACAGAATTTGTAGCACTTTTCTCTATTAGTCTTTTTTCTCCTACAATCGTAACAACATCACCTTCTACAGCTGACGTTGCCATTGCAAAGTTTAGTGGAGTAGTTAAGTCAACTTTTATAGAAACATTAGATTCAGTACTGCTTTGGTATCCAATATAAGTAGCAGTAACGCTATATGTTCCAGCTTCGACGTTTAAGATTGTATAACTACCGTCTCCATCAGTAGCAGCACCTTTCGTAGTACCATCAACAATGACGTTAGCACCAGCAAGCGGTTGACCGTCTGCTGAAGTTACTTTTCCTCTTATCTTACCAGTCGTTTGCGAAATCGCAAAAGACATTAACAAAGAGAGAGCGACTATTTTTGAGATTTTTCCCATTTTTCTGTCTCCAATTTACATTTAAAAAAATTTTATTTATTTTAGTGAGGCCGAGTAAAAAAAACTCTAAAGATGAACTTTTTTACCCCCTAGTAGCGCACAGATAACTAATGTTTGCCCGCATCACCCCAATAACACTTACAACAAACCTAATCGATGCAAACAATCATTGTCAAGTTTAATTTTGTATTTTTTTTGACCTTTTATACACTATATATATAGAGAGAGTAAAATTACGTTAATATTTTTAATACGTTTTCAGGTGGCCTACCAATAATAGCCCTATCATCTGAAACCACAATTGGCCTTTCGATAACCTTAGGAAATTTGGCCATTAATCGAAACATCGCCTCATTATCATTAATTTTTTCTGATAATCCATTTTCTTTAAAATCATTCTCATTGATCCGGACAAAACGTTTTGGATCTAAGCCAAGTAGGGTAGAAATTTTTTTTAACTCACTATCAGTAGGTGGCTTTTTTAAGTACTCAACCACCTCTGGTTCTACGCCGTGATCTCTAATGATTTGCAACGTTTTTCTACTTTTACTACACCTTGGATTGTGATATATCTTTAAATGCTTCATTTTATTTCCTCAAATACACCGGTTTCTTTGTTTTTTATTACGTTGTCATAAGTAAAGACTCTGCCGTTCATTGCCACATAAACACCGCTTGATAATGTTTGGACGTATGCTAAGGCACTTGCAATATTAAATAAACCATCAGATGTTCCAAATTTATAAGGGATCATTGCGCCGGTCAGAACAATCGTTTTTTGTAGATTTTTTTCTCCGAGCTTATTTGCAGTTTCAGTCATAGTGTCCGTACCGTGCGTTACTATGATATTTTTTTCATAAGTGATCTCGCAACTGTCAACGATTAATCTTCGATCAGAATCTTTCATGTTAAGACTGTCAATCATCATTAAAGTTTCTATATTAACTTCGACTTTTGACCTACCAAGATTTAATATCTCACTCATGTGCGTGTCTTTGAAATATAGTTTACCATTTTTTTCATCGTAGTCTTTATCAAACGTTCCACCGGTAACAAAAATTTTTATCATATTAATAAATCCTAACTGTGTTTTTATATCGTCGCTTTTTTAACATTGGGACCTGAGTATTTGGTTCAGGATATCCCACTGGAATAAGTAAAAAAGCTTTTTCATTGGTTGGCCTCTTAAGAATTTTTTCTAAAAAACCCATTGGGCTCGGTGTGTGAGTCAAAGAAACTAGTCCAGCATTGTGTATAGCAGTAATTAAAAACCCTGATGCGATTCCGACAGATTCTCCAACATAATAGTTCTTCCTTTTTAAACTCCCGCTATTATCATAACTTTGTCTGAAAACAACTATTAATGCTGGTGCTTCTTCAAGAAAAGGTTTCCTCCAATCCGTTGCAAATTTATTTAAATCTTTAAGCCATTCTTCTGTCGCTCGTTCCTTGTAAAACTTTTTTTCCTCTTCCTCGGCTGCTTTCCTTATCTTCTTTTTTACAGTCTTATCTTTAACAACAGAAAATTGCCATGGTTCTTTGTTCGCCCCAGAAGGTGCACTCATCGCTGTTCTTATAATGTTTTCTAAAACTTTATCGGGAATATCTTCATCGGAAAACTCGCGAACACTTCTCCTCGTCGCCATAACATTCATAAATTGAGTAGAAAGGTCTATCATATCTTGACTGGTCTTTTTTTTATATTTTAATCTGTGAAATCCCATTACGTTTTATCTTTATTTTTCTTAGCTCGAATATAGCTATATGGTTAAAAATTGTTTAACAAGAAAACAAGAGTATAAGTTTAATTAAAAAAATTTTACTAATTTAATCCAATCATTAGAAGATTGAAATCTATGAAGCACACATTTCGCATTGCCCTTGGAATCATCTTAGTTCTGATCGGAGCGATTGGCGGGTTGATTCCAATTTTTCAAGGTTGGCTTTTCGGTATTCCTGGCTTGATAATTCTTGCTGACTATTTCCCACCGATTAAAAAACTATTAAAATGGGCAAAAATAAAAGCAGGATACAATAAAAAATCTCAAAAGCCTCATGAATAGGTCTTTAATTGATGTGTCAGTTTGATTAACCTTCTATGATGTTTTAACAAAAATTTTATAATTTTCATACCATAAAAACACAAATACTATGTCAATTAAATCCTCAAAAATAACTGTGATTGTTGGCGCTCAATGGGGCGATGAAGGTAAAGGGAAAATAACTGATTTTTTTGCTGGAGAGGCTGACTATGTTGTTCGCTTTCATGGCGGAAACAACGCGGGACATACCGTAATAGTTGATGGAGATACTTACAAATTACATTTAATTCCTTCTGGGGTTTTATATGATCACCCTATAAGTGTTATAGGCAATGGTGTAGTTGTAGATCCTGCCGCTCTGATAAAAGAAATAAAGTATTTACAAGATAAAGGTGTTAACCCCAATTTAAAAGTGAGTGACCGGGCACATGTAATTATGCCTTATCATATTGAAATGGATATTGCACTAACTAAGCATCAAGGTGAACTCGCTGCTGGGAGCACCAAGCGAGGGATTGCTCCTGTTTATGGTGACAAAATGTATCGGCATGGCATCAGAACCATTGATATTCTGGAGCCAGATATTTTTCGAGAAAAGCTCGAAAAAGCTTTTGCCTTCAATCAAACAATTATCAAAGCATTCGGGCACTCTTCTGCACTCGATAAAGAAAAAATATATGAAGACTATCTTGATTTTGGGAAATTCTTAGCTCCCTATATTTCAGATATTTCTGTTGACCTTTATAATGCGCACAAGGATGGACAGTCAATTTTATTTGAAGGCGCGCAAGGTATTAGTCTTGATGTTGACCATGGTATCTATCCGCATACCACAAGTAGCAATACTGTCGCTGGGCATATCTCTTCAGGATCTGGCGTTAGTTTTCGTTCTGTAAACAGAATTATTGGTGTGACCAAGGCTTATCTGAGTCGTGTAGGTCAATCGCCTCTACCCACTGAGCTTGAAGATACAGAAGCTAAAACGCTTCGAGATAAAGGCGGTGAATATGGTACAACTACAGGAAGACCGAGGAGAGTGGGATGGCTTGATCTCGTACAAGTTCGCCAAGCTGTGAGAACAAATGGACTGACAGAAATTGCGCTTACAAAACTTGATATTCTTTCAGGGTTTAAAAAGATTCCAGTTTGTTATGCGTATAAAGTTGGAAATAAAACAATCAGAGAAATACCAGCTTCCCTTTCTGAATTCAGGAAAAGTAAGCCGCTTTATAAAGAACTTGAGGGTTGGGGTGACTTAACACCCGACATGATTGAAAAAGGTTTCAATGCTTTACCTCGGACATTACAATACTATGTTAAATACATTGAAGATCAAGTTGATTGCAAAATCACCATCATATCCATGGGCCCACAAAGGCATGAAACTATCATACGATAATTAATGAGTTTCACAAAAGAAACGATTGATCTTTCCGGGTTAAATAATACCCAAATAAAGAAAACACTTTCTGACCTCAATATAGCACTCACGCCTGAAGAGGGGAAAAAAATCCAGGACGAAATGCTTGGAAGACCACCATCGATCGCAGAGTTAGTATTATTTTCTATCCAAGGTTCAGAACACTGTTCTTACAAGAGTAGCCGCAATCATTTAAAACAGTTTGTAACAGATGGCCCCGATGTAATCCTAGGTGCAAAAGAAGATGCAGGCGTCGTTTCAATTGTAAAAGATAATAATGGAAAACGCTGGTGTATAGTGATGAGCCACGAATCTCATAATCACCCATCTCAAATAGTTCCTTATGAGGGTGCAGCAACTGGAGTTGGGGGCAATGTCCGAGATGTTTTATGCATGGGAGCTGAAGTTATTGCTTGTTCAGATTCTTTTAGATTTGGTGATGTAAAAAACAATAAAACAAAATGGATACAAGATGGTGTTGTTTCTGGTGTCGCAGGTTATGGAAATCCTTTAGGCGTGCCCAATATTGGTGGAGATATTTACTATAATAATGGTTATAATGATAATTGCTTAGTTACTCTAGTGACACTAGGAATTGTAAGAGAAGATCATATCATTCATTCTTATGCTCCAAAAAATTCTAATAATTACGACCTTATTTTATTAGGGAAACCAACAGATAATAGCGGTTTTGGAGGCGCAAGTTTTGCATCCTTAGAACTTGAAGAAGAAAAAAAAGAGCAAAACAAAGGAGCTGTCCAAGAGCCAAATGCTTTCTTAGAAAGACACCTTTTAAAATCAACTTATGCATTATTCAAATACCTTCAAGATAATGATTTGTGCGATAGTGTTGGTTTTAAAGATTTGGGTGCGGGTGGAGTTGCCTGTGCAAGCGTTGAACTAGCAGAAACATCTGGGTATGGCTCTGAGGTCTGGCTTGATAAAGTCCACATTGGAATGAATGATTTGCACCCTAGTGTTTATTTGTGTTCAGAAACTCAAGAAAGATTTATGTGGGTTTCTCCACCTTCTCTTACAGAAAAAATATTGTCACATTATAACATAAAGTATGACTTACCAACAGTTTCATCGGGAGCCAAGGCTTCAGTAGTTGGAAAAATACGAAATAATAAAAAATATGTTGTCCATAGCAATGGTGAAAAAATTGTTGATGCTCTAGCAGAGGAGGTCACAAAAGGTTTTCTTTATGAAAGAAAATATGAAAACCCAAATTATAAATTTGAAGAACCAATAATTACGACCCCTATCGATTTTAATGAAATATTAAAGGCAATGTTATCACATGAAAATATTGCTTCAAGAAGTGTAGTCTATGAATCCTATGATAAGCAAGTCCAAGGAAGAACTGTACAGGAACCCGGAATGAGCGATGCTGGGGTTATGTCTCCTTTTAATAGCGATGACTACCCAAAAGAAATACGAAAAACAGGTATTGCGCTTTCAACTGATCACAATCCTAATCATAGTAAAATAGATCCTTATTTAGGTGGAATGAACGCCGCAATTGAAGCGATGAGAAATGTTGCAGCTGTTGGAGCATCACCCCACGCAATTTCTGATTGTTTATGTTTTGGCAATCCTGAAAAGCCTAATCAAATGTGGGAATTCGTAGAGGCAGTAAGAGGAGTATCAGATGCTTGCAAAGGTATTAAATTAAAAGAAAACCCCGAGTTTCCGATTCCAATTATAGCCGGCAACGTAAGTTTTTATAATGAATCAAAATCTGGATCTATTCCACCAAGCCCCATTGTAAGCTGCTTAGGAAAATTAGTTAATGTTGAAAAGGCTATCACAATGTCTTTTAAAATATCTAACTCAAATATTTATATGGTGGGTGGTAGAAAAGATGAATTGGGTGGAAGTCTTTATTATAGTCTTCATGATGAGATCGGGGCAAATGTACCAAAACCAGAATTAGATGATGTTAAAAATCAAATTAATGCAATTACTAACTGTATTGATAATAATCTTTTACAATCGTGTCATGATATCTCAGATGGGGGCGTTGCTGTAGCATTATCTGAGATGACATTTGAAAATAATATTGGTTGTATTGTAACTATACCGGGAGATCTCACTTCAGAAAAATTATTGTTTTCTGAAACAGGAGGTTTCTTAGTTGAGGTTGCTGACTCAAAAATAGAACCCTTTAAAAAAATCTTCAAAAACCATAGTGTGCAGGTTGACCAAGTAGGAAAAACTTCCGAAATAAATGATATAATTATTAATGATAAAATTCATTTAAATATTAAAGAAGCAAAAGATCTATGGCTTAATGGCCTTAGAGACAAAATTAAGTAATGCCCGAAAAAAAAATAGATTACAAATCAGCCGGAGTTGACATTGATGCCGGTAACAAAGCTGTAGAATTAATTAAAGATAAAGTTAAAAGCACTCATTCAAAAGATGTCCTTACAGGTATCGGAAGTTTTGGATCCCTTTTTAGTTTAAAAAATATTATTTCAGATTACGAAGATCCAGTTATGGTTCAGAGTATCGATGGTGTCGGAACAAAAACAATCATTGCGCGAAAAATGAAAAAATATAATACTATCGGGATAGATCTAGTTAGCGCCTGCGCAAACGATATTTTAGTGATGGGCGCAAGACCCATAACCTTTCTAGACTACATAGCTAATGATAAGTTAAACCCTGAAATTGTTTCTGAACTTGTTGAAGGCATGGCGAAGGCATGCAAAGAAACAGGTGTATCACTAGTTGGAGGCGAGACAGCAGAAATGCCAGACACTTATCTTCCTGGAGAACATGATCTTGTTGGAATAATAACTGGGGTTGTTGATAAAAGTAAAATAATTACAGGTGCTAAAATATCTGAAGGAGATATTCTTATTGGTCTACCATCAAATGGGCTACATACAAACGGCTATTCGTTAGCGAGAAAAGTTTTTTTTGATAGTAAAAAATATAACGTTAAAACCCATTTAGAAACACTTGGGGGTACGATTGGTGATACTTTATTAAAACCACATATTAACTACACCAATCATGTTTTTAAAACTTTAGATAATGGAGTAAAAATAAAAGGGATAGCTCATATTACTGGAGGTGGTTTAACAGAAAATATTCCACGCATACTTCCAAAAGATTGTGCTGTTAATATTAATATAGGTTCATGGCCGAGCCTCCCAATTTTTGAAACATTAAAAGAGCTCGGGAATATTGATAGTGAAGAAATGTACAGAGCTTTTAATATGGGCGTTGGAATGGTCTTTATAGTTGATCAAAAATCATTGGACAGTATTTCAAAAATTCTAAATACTATAACACCAGTATATGAAATAGGAAAAGTTATTAAGGGTAATAATATAGTAACTTATATATAACATCCATTTCTTAGATTTAATCTAAAATTTTAGGAGAAAGCATTATTATGTCAAATAAGTCAATTGAAGTACCTGAGCTAAACATTAAAGTAATTGTTATCGGGTTAATGCTTTCTGTCGTAATGGGCTCGGCAAATGTATACCTTGGTTTAAAAGCTGGTATGACAGTTTCAGCATCAATTCCTGCAGCCGTAGTGGGGATGCTAATTCTTAGGGCCGCTAGAAACTTAAAAGGACAATCACTCAGCGGTTCAATTTTAGAAGCAAATCAAATCCAAACAGCAGCATCAGCGGGAGAATCACTTGCAGCGGGAATTATTTTTACAATGCCTGCGTTAATTTTAATTGGTGTTTGGAAAGAATTTGATATGCTACTAACGACAGTCATTGCTTTTACAGGCGGATTATTAGGTATTTTATTTATGATCCCGATGAGGCAAGTATTCATAGTTTCTAATGAAGACAACTTACAATATCCAGAAGGAGTAGCTTGCGCATCTGTTCTTGAAGCAGGTCAAGAAAAAAGTGGATCGGACAATGCGATGTCTGTAGTTAAAGGAGCACTTTTAGGCGGCGCTTTTAAGGGCCTTATCTCATTTGCAGGTGTATTAAAAGGCAACCTTGAAAATGCTTTTTTGAGCGGAAATAGAATATTTTTTTTCGGCGCTGACATCTCGCCTGCTTTACTAGCTGTTGGATTTATTGTAAGATTAAATGTTGCTGTACTTATTTTTATTGGAGGAGTAATTGGATGGCTTGTTGGGATTCCACTTTTGGGTCATGGAATAGAGCATGCTGCAGACCCCGTTGAAGGAGCTTGGACACTTTGGTCAACAAAAATACGATACATTGGAGTAGGCGCAATGGTCATTGGGGGCATTTCATCTATTTTTAAAGTTCGAAAAGGATTGGTGGATGCAATTAAGGTTTTGAAGGATAGCCAAGTAGGCAATACACAAAAAAACGTCCCACTGAATCAACGAGATATTCCAGCAAAAGCTATTAATATTTTTTCAGGAATCGCGATAATACTTGTTGCTGGTGTATACTATTATATAACAAAAAATATTGCTATTACCGCTATTACTACTGTTATCATGATAATAATGGCATTCTTTTTTACCGCAGTAGCTTCATATATTGTTGGTCTAGTTGGAAATTCTAATTCGCCCGTCTCGGGGATGACAATAACAGCAGTACTGTTCACAGGGGGAATGCTCTATGTTTTTGGCTTTTCTGGTACGGAAGGTATGGTTGCAACTCTTGGTGTCGCCGCAATAGTATGCTGCGCAGCTTGCACCTCAGGCGATGTTTGTAATGACTTAAAAACTGGTCAAATTGTTGGCGCCAGTCCTTACAGACAACAAATAATGCAAATAGCTGGTGTTGCTGTTGCTTCCTTAGTAATGGCTCCAATAATGCAATTACTACATGAAAATACACCAGGAGGAATAGGTGGTAGAGAATTAGCTGCTCCGCAAGCAGGTCTGTTTGCGAGTCTTGCTAATGGGTTTTTTGGAGATGGAGTTTTACCTTGGGATATGGTTGCTATTGGATCAGTATTAGGCATTATACTTCTCATAGGTGATTCATTTTTAGAGTCTAAAAATAGCACTTTCCGATTACATCTAATGCCTGTTGCTGTAGGAATTTATTTGCCATTTGGTCTCTCCACCCCTATCCTTATTGGCGGACTCATCGCTCATTTTATTCTTGCTGAAAACGATTCAGAAAAAAACCCAGATAATGTTTTACAAGGTGGAGTTCTCCTTGCCTCTGGGCTAATAGCGGGTGAATCTTTAATGGGAATTATATTGGCACTCCTCGCAAGTGCTGGTATTCAAAATTTGAGTCTTGGGCTTGATCCAACTGTAGTAACAACTCTTACTTTCTTTTCTGCAATTGGAACTGTATGGTGGTTCTATAGTAATTCAAGACCAAAGGAAATTTTTGACACCTAGATAAAACATTATATCGCCCCTTGCTTGATATGAAATATCTTTGATTCATTCAATGAACTATATGATGATTCTCTGCAGATGTTTTACACTATAATAAAATGATTCAACTTGAAAATATTTCAAAATCTTACCCTGATGGGACCCTCTTCTCTAATGTAAACATTTCACTTCAAAGAGGTGTGCGAGCAGGTCTAGTGGGACAAAATGGATCAGGAAAAACAACCCTTCTAAAGATGATGTTAGGTAAGGAAAGCACAGACTCTGGAAGCATCAAAAAAGAAAAAAATATCACAATAGGGTATTTAGAACAAGAAATTATAGCTGGCTCTGGTAAATCAATCTTAGATGAAGTTTTAACCTCTATCCCTGAGGCTATCGAAACCGAGGAGAAAATAAACAGTCTTTCAAAAAAGATAAAAAATGATCCTAACGATATGATTCTTGTTAAAAAATTAGGTGAATATCAAAATAAATTCGATTCTCTTGGTGGTTGGGAACTAAAAAATAAAGGAGAAACAATATTAAGTGGCTTAGGGTTTAAAAAAGAAAGCTTTAATGAACCCCTAGAATCATTTTCGGGGGGCTGGAGGATGAGAGTTGCTCTAGCAGCTATCTTATTAAAAGGACCAGATATTCTTTTCCTTGATGAGCCGACTAATCATTTAGATCTAGATGCTGCAATTTGGTTAGAAAACTTCTTAACTAGTTGGAAAGGTTCTATGATTATTATTAGCCATGACCGGACTTTTCTTGATCGTTCAGTTAATCAAATCATAGAAATAGATCTAAAGCACATTACTCTTTACCAAGGTAATTATTCTGATTACATAAATGAAAAAAAAGCAAGACTAGATTTGCACAGAAATGCTTATAAAAATCAACAAAAAGAAATAAAAAATACAGAGAGATTTATTGAAAGATTTAGATCGAAGAACACAAAATCCACACAAGTACAGAGCCGTGTAAAAAAATTAAATAAAATGAAAAAAGTTGAAATTCCAACTGAAGATAAATCAAAAATTAATTTAATCATTCCAGAACCAATGAGATCACCGCTAAAAATAGCAACTTGTTTAAATATAAAAAAACATTATGGAGATATAGAAGTCTTTAATGCTCTTGATTTCGAAGTTGAAAGGGGCCAAAAAATTGGTTTAGTTGGTCATAATGGTGCTGGAAAATCGACCTTATTAAAAATGTTAGCCGGAGTTGAGAAATTAACGGATGGGTCTATTCAATTCGGAGAAAATATTACTAAAGGATATTATGCTCAACATCAATTAGAGATTTTAGATCCAAATGAGACAGTTTATGATTCATTCAGAAAAGTTACAAAAGGCTGGAGTGAAACAGATTCAAGAACATATTTAGGGAGTTTTATGTTCACTGGCGATGAAATAGAAAAATTAGTAAAAGTCCTTTCTGGGGGTGAAAAAGCAAGATTAGCCCTTGCTAGAATGCTGGTAGTCCCTTCTCATTTAATTTTATTAGATGAGCCTACAAACCACTTAGATATGGTCAGCCGAAAAATTTTAGGAAAGAGCCTATCGCTTTTTAAAGGTTCAATTGTCTGTATTTCACATGACAGACATTTTTTAAATGAAGTAACAAACATGACCTGTGAAGTAGGAAACGGTAGTGTAATAACTTTTAATGGGAATTATGATTATTATGAATGGAAAAATAAAGATAAAGATCAGATTTCATTAAAAGTAAACCAGCAAAAGAAAAACAAAAACAACTATAAAGATGCTAAAAAAATTCGAAACAGAAGCAATTGGATAGAAAAAAGATTTTTTAAAATTGAAGAAAGCATCAATGAATTACAAATAATAATAAACGACCCTGAGAATGCTAGTAACCATGAGTTATTAAAGAATAACCTAAATGAAGTTAATGAATTAGAGAATGAGTATTTTTCCCTTATAGAAGAAAAAGAGCTAATAAATAAGGAATTGAAATAACTAGAAAAGAATAAAAAGTGGGGAAAAAATTATTTTTTATCAACTTTTAAATATTTTCTAAAATGTGGATCATTTAAAACATATTCCCAGAGATAATGTACCAACGGACGGCTCTTTTTTATCTTCGATGAAACCTCATTGATTTTCAACCATTTGCACTTTGTTATGCCTTCTTTTTTTTCAGGAGAAAGCTTCGTCTTCTCGTCACCTAAAAACTCAACCAAGAACCAAAAAGTTTTTTTAACTCCTGCTTTTCCATTAATCTTAATATTGTTATGGGTGGGAATTAGTGTTTTAATTATTGTTAAGTGTTTTTTTTGTATGCCCGTCTCTTCACAAATCTCCCTGATTGCTGTATTCTTTTTTTTTGAATCTTTTTTGAATCTTCCCTTTGGAAATTCCCAGCGCCCATTTTTCTTGATGAAAAGAATTTTACCTTCAGTTATAACTATACCGCCAGCTGCTTTTATTTGATAAGACAATTAAGTACTCCCTTTTAATTTATAAAGAAGTTCATATTGTTCTTTTGTTAAGTTTTTAAACTTTACCCCATCCACAACTATATCATATTCTTCAATTTCTTTAGACCATTTTTTATCTTTAAGGACTTTTTTCCCTTCATAATCATAATTAGATAAAACATATCTCATAGCGTTTAACCTAGCTATCATTTTATTATCAGAATTAATAACCACCCATGGATTATTGTTTGGTTCACTATTAGTGAAAACTTGATCTTTATAATGAGTGAATAAATCCCATTCTTTTGCAGCTTTTAAATCATTTACACTAAGCTTCCAGTATTTAAGAGGGCTGCTTTGCCTGAATGCAAATCGTTGTCTCTGATTTTCTTTTGATACAGAAAGATAAAATTTTATTAATAGAAGACCGTTAGCAATATGCTTTTTCTCCCAATCATTAACTTTTTTCATAAAGTAGTTATATTGTCTATCTGTACAATACCCCATTGCGGGTTGAATAAGACCTCTTGTATACCAAGACCTGTCAAAAAATACAATTTCACCTTTTTGAGGTAAAAGCTTATCATACGTTTTAAACCACATTTTGTTTTGATTAGCAGTCGGCACACCTAACTCAACAACTCTTTTTGTTTTAGGGATAAGATTTTCAATAAATCTTTTAATAGTCGCTCCCTTCCCTGCTGCATCTCTGCCCTCAAAGACAATAGCTAGCCTTTTTTCAGAATGTATAACCCACTCTTGTAATTTTAAAAGTTCAATTTGAAGCCTTCTTTTCTCTTTTTGATAACTCTTTAGGGAAAGTTCTTTATACTTTGTTCTGTTATATATAATCATAGATTTATTGTGTCTAAAATTTAATAATAAAAACGAATATTCGACATCGTTGGTTTAGTTTTACACTTTTATTTTTACATAGATATTGTATTACTAAGTTTGACCTGCTTTCTAAACCAATTTATTGTAATTAAGGTATATGAAAATAAATATTGGCGTTGTTCAATTCCCTGGTTCTAATACAGAGAGAGAAACATATCTTGCTGTTAAACGAGCTGGAATGCATCCAATTGAAATCCTCTGGAACGCAGACTTAAAATCAATACAACAATGCCATGGCTATATAATTTCTGGTGGTTTTTCATTTGAAGATAGGTCTAGAGCTGGTGTAATAGCATCTCTTGAACCAATAATGAATATTTTAAAAACCGAATCTGAAAAAGGGAAACCAATACTCGGAATATGCAATGGTGCTCAAATTTTAGTTGAGTCTGGATTAGTCCCAGGCACACTAAATAATCAAACAACTGTAGCTCTTGCAGATAATAAAAGAATCGTATCTGGTCAAATAGTAGGAACAGGTTATTTTAACGATTGGGCTAACCTTAAACTTTCAGTCCCTAAAAAAAATAACGCTTTTACTATGCATCTTGATGAAAAAGAAATATTAAACATACCATTCGCTCATGCAGAGGGAAGATTTATTATACCAAAAATTTTATTAAATGAATTAAAACAAAATGGACAAACTGTTTTTAGATATTGTGATCCAGGCGGTAAAACATCAAATGAGTTTCCAATTAATCCAAATGGATCAGATTATAATCTTGCTGCCATATCAAATACCACCGGCAATCTACTTGCAATGATGCCACATCCAGAAAGAACCTCATATGGTGACAAATTATTTTCTTCGATGAAAGAATACATTGAGAAGGAAATTCACTTTGATAAAGTGGAACTTTCTTATCAATACAATAAGGAAAAGTTTAGTCATTACATAAAAAGTGAAAATGCAAAGACATGGATTATTGACTTAGTCATAACAGACAATGAAGCCATTACAGTTCAAAATGCATTACAGAAAAGAGGATTTGAAGTTTTAGTTACAAAGCAGCAACATTGGGAAATTACTCATTCAGAAAATGCTGAAGATGTTTTAGAACTAATTGAAAGCACTGGTGAATTATTTAATTCTAATAAAGAGTATTTAAGCAAGATTCCAGAGAATGAAGAATCTCACTCATTACTAATCCGTCAAAAAGAAGATGTTTTTTCTCAGAAAAAATTTAATTCCCTAACAAAAAGATTTAAAATAAAAAATTTATTGGAATTAAAACGCGGTGTAGTGTGGAACATCACTATAAAAAATGCTAAGTTTGAATCTATTTTAGATAACATTTTAGATACGAACATACTACATAACCCATTATCGCATGAATGTTTTAGAATCAGTTAATCAATATAAAGACCGTATCTCGGCTGAGCTTAATAATACTCTTACCGAAACAGATTTAGGGTCTTTACAAAAAAGAAAAGGTAAGGTCCGAGACCAATATGATCTTGGAGATAATCTTGCGTTAATAACTACAGATAGGCAGAGTGCTTTTGATCGTGTTCTTGCAGCGATTCCTTTCAAAGGTCAAGTTTTAAACCTAACAAGTGCGTGGTGGTTTGAAGAGACAAAACACATTATTGCTAATCACATTTTAAACGTTGCTGACCCCAATGTGATAATCGCAAAAAAGTGTGAGGTTTTTCCAATTGAATTTGTTGTCCGGGGTTTTATAACCGGTAGTACAAGCACATCTCTTTGGACAGTGTATAATAATGGAGATCGTGAATATTGTGGTAACATTCTTCCAGAAGGCTTAATAAAAAATCAAAAACTTGAAGAAAACATGCTAACACCCACGACAAAAGAAGAAGACCACGATCGCCCAATTTCTCCTATTGACATTGTAAATGAAAAATGGATGACTCAGCAAGACTGGGATTATTGTAGTAAAAAAGCACTAGAACTTTTTGAGTTCGGCCAAAAAAAAGCAGCGCAGCATGGAATGATTTTAGTAGATACAAAGTACGAAATGGGTAAAGATAAGGATGGTAATATTCTTCTTATTGATGAAATTCATACTCCCGATAGCAGTCGCTATTGGATAGCTGATAGTTACGAAGGTCTTATCGCTAATAATAAAGAACCTCAGAATATTGATAAAGAATTTCTTAGACTATGGTTTGTAGATAATTGCGATCCATACAATGATAAAATATTACCTCAAGCGCCAGATGAATTAGTTGTTGAATTATCTAGTAGATACATTTATTTATATGAGACAATAACTGGAAGCATTTTCCCTTTTCCTGATAAAGGTAGAGCAATAACAGAACGAATAAAAGAAAACCTGAAAGACCACACTAAATGAGAACTATTTTAATTATGGGCTCCACATCTGATGAGCCTCACGCAAAAAAAATCACTGACAAATTAGATGAATACAATATCCCATGGGAACAACATGCAGCTTCTGCGCATAAACAACCATTAAAAGTATTAGAAATACTTGAAGATAATAAAAAAAATAAAAACATTGTCTATGTTACAATAGCTGGACGATCTAATGCTTTATCTGGTTTCGTTGCTGCAAACTCTGAATTCCCAACCATAGGATGTCCACCATTTTCTGATAAGGCAGATATGTTAGTTAATATTCATTCCACACTCCAAATGCCAAGCCAAACACCAGTATTGACAGTTGTAGACCCAGGAAACTGCGCGCTTGCTGTCAAAAGAATCTTTGGTGTCTGAACCTTTAAAAGCAATATCTCCTCTTGATGGGAGATACTCAAAAAGTACAGAAAATCTTTCTGATTATTTTTCTGAACACGCTCTTATAAAATACAGAACTAAAGTAGAAATTGAATACTTGATTTCACTTTCTCTAGAAAAAGAGATTCAGGAGCTGAAGCCCTTTTCTAAAAAAGACAAAGAAAAACTCAGAAAAATATATACCTCTTTTAATCTTGATGATTCGAAAAGAGTGAAAGCAATTGAAGTCGCTACAAATCATGATGTAAAAGCAGTAGAATATTTCATTAGAGAAAAACTAGAAAAAATAAATAAAAAGCGAATCTTCCCTTGGATTCATTTTGCGCTTACCTCTGAAGATATAAATAATTTATCATATTCTTTAATGTGGCAAGAGGCATTTAAAAAAGAATTTTTACCAAAATTAAATGAAGTAATCAAAAAATTAAAAACCATTAGTAAACAATTTGCTAATACGCCAATGCTCTCTCTTACACATGGGCAATCTGCTACTCCAACCACATTTGGAAAAGAAATAAAAGTGTTTACTCATCGATTGAATAGACAATCTTCTCAAATGAAAAACCATACTCTTTTAGGAAAATTTAGTGGAGCGACTGGTACTTGGGCTGCTCATTCTATTGCTTATCCAAAAGTAAACTGGCTTCAATTTACGCGGAAGTTTGTTTCTTCATTAGGTCTAGAACCTAACCTTATAACAACACAAATAGAGCCACATGATTCAGTTGTTGAAAGCTATCATTCTATTATAAGGTCCAATAATATTTTAACAGATTTATGCCGAGATATTTGGTCCTATGTAAGCAGAGGCATATTAAAACAAAAGAAAATACCAGGCGAGGTTGGGTCTTCAACAATGCCTCATAAAATAAATCCTATTCAATTCGAAAATGCTGAAGGGAATTTGGGCTTAGCTACCGCTATCTTTGATCATCTTTCAAATAAGTTACCAATCTCTAGAATGCAGAGAGACCTAACAGATAGTACCACGCTCAGAAATCAAGGCGTCGCTATGGGTTATAGCTACCTTGCATGTAAAAATATTTTAAAGGGCTTAGGAAGAATAACAGTAGATAAAACCAAAATGAAAACGGAGCTTGATAGCCACTGGGAAGTTTTAGCAGAAGCTATTCAAACCATCTTAAGAAAAACAGGATCTGATAATGCATACGAACAATTAAAAAACATGACCCAAGGTACTGAAATAAATCAAGCATCAATTTTAGAGTTTGTAAAACTATTACGTATTCCTGAAGAAGAAAAAAATAAACTTATTAACCTTACTCCTGATCAATACATTGGAATTGCAGGAAAATTGATTGAGTTAAAATAATGTGTGGAATAGTTGGACTATACCATAAAAAAGAACATGTTTCTGGTGACATCTATGATTCTCTAATACAAGTTCAACATCGTGGGCAAGATGCCGCAGGTATTTCAACCTGGGATACTAAAAAAATATCTTCTCATAAGGAGATAGGATTAGTAACAGAAGTTTTTAAAAATCAAAAGACTTTTGATAAGCTACATGGGAATATCGGAATTGGGCATGTTAGATACCCGACTGCTGGAGGTAATAATGTTAATGAAGCACAACCTTTTTATACAGCAAACCCTGTTAATGTAGCTTTAGCGCACAATGGAACATTAACAAATAGTGAAAAACTAAAAGAAGAGTTAGTAAAAATTAATTTTTGCCAATTTAATACCAGCTCTGATTCTGAAGTGCTTTTAAAACAGTTTTGTTATGAGCTATACAAAACAAAATTCCGAAAATTAACAAAAGCTCATGTTCATAAAGCTTTAAAAAATGTGCTTAAAAAATGTTCTGGGGGTTATGCAGTTGTTATGATTGTAGCTGGAATAGGGCTTGTGGCTTTTAGAGACTCTAAAGGTATACGTCCTTTATCATACGGAAGGAATAAAAAATCATTCCTTATTGCATCGGAGAGTAGCGCTATAACTGCAATGGGATACTCTTTTGAAGAAGACATTAAACCTGGTCAGGTCATCATTGTTGATGAAGAAGGCTTAATTGATAAAAAAAGACCCCTGAAAGGATCTTCATATCAGCCTTGTCTATTTGAATACGTTTATTTTTCTCGTCCAGATTCAACCATAGATGAAATTTCTGTTCATAAATCAAGACTTAGAATGGGAGATTTTTTAGGTCAAAATATAATGACCAACTACAATGACCTTAAAGTAGATGTTGTTATTCCGGTTCCAGATACAAGCAGGACTTCTGCCATGCAAGTTGCATACAAACTTGGTGTAAAATATCGAGAAGGTTTTATGAAAAATAGATACATTGGAAGAACATTTATTATGCCGGGTCAAAGTGCTAGAAAAAAATCTGTTGCCCAAAAACTCAATCCAATTGAAATAGAATTCAAAGATAAAAATGTTTTACTGGTTGATGATTCGATAGTAAGAGGACACACATCAAAAAAAATAATACAAATGGTTAGAGAAAATGGAGCAAAAAAAGTTTATTTTGCATCAGCTAGTCCACCTATCAGGTACCAAAATGTTTTTGGTATTGATATGCCTGCGACAAAAGAACTAGTCGCTCATAATAGAACAATACGTCAAATAAAAAACTTTATTGGGGCAGATGAATTAATATTTCAGGACCTAGAAGACTTAAGATCCTCGGCCAGCATTGGAAACCCTTTAATAACAAAATTCGAAGAATCTGTTTTTACAGGAGAATATTGTGACCCTTGTGTAACAAAAGAATATTTACTCAATTTAGAAAACAAAAGAAAAGATACAATTAGGTAAAATAAAATTTCCATTATGGTAAGAATTTTAGTCATTGGTTCAGGTGCTCGTGAACATGCAATTGTTAAAGCACTATCACAATCAAAAAGAGCAAAAAAAATCTATTGTCTTGCATCCAATCACAATCCAGGCTTAATAAATATCTGTGAGGACATTAAAATTGATAATATTAACGACCCAGATTTAGTTAAAAACTATGCAAAAAAACATGAAATTGATTTTGCTATAATTGGACCTGAAAATCCATTGTTTAATGGAGTTGCTGATGCGTTATGGGATATAGAAGTAGGTACAATAGGTCCCAAAAAAAATCTAGCGCAAATAGAAACGTCAAAGTCGTTCACGCGTAACCTTTTAAAAGAATATAAAATTCCTGGATGCCCAAAGTACAAAACTTTTAAAGATATGGATGGGGTTGAGGAATTCCTTTCTTTATTAGGAGAAGATTATGTTGTGAAGTACGACGGGCTAGCAGGTGGAAAAGGGGTCAAAGTATCTGGAGATCATTTGCATTCACACAAAGAAGCGATACTTTATTGCAAAGAACTAATTGCAAAAGGAGGCCCTTTTGTAATTGAAAGAAAACTTGTGGGAGAAGAGTTCTCATTAATGAGCTTTTGTGATGGCCAAAACTTAAGTCACATGCCTGTCGTTCAGGATCACAAAAGAGCATACGAAAATGATACTGGTCCAAATACAGGCGGTATGGGTACATATTCAGATTCTGATCATAAATTGCCATTTTTAGAAGACAGCCATATAAAGTTAGCACAAAAAATAAATGAACAAACAGCAAAAGCCTTAAATCAAAAGTTTGGAGAAGGCTATAAGGGAATTTTATATGGAGGCTTTATTGCAACAAATGCCGGTGTTCAATTAATAGAATATAACGCTCGTTTCGGTGACCCTGAGGCTATGAATGTTTTATCAATATTAGATACTGACTTTATAGATATATGTGAATCTATAGTTGCTGGAAATCTTAACATGTTAGATATTGTTTTTAAAAATCTAGCAACAGTCTGTAAGTACGCTGTACCTGATGGATATCCTGATAATCCAATAAAGGGAGAAGAAGTTGATATTTCAAATGTAAAAAACAAAGATTTAATGTTTTATGCTTCCGTTGAGAGAAAAAAAGAAAAATTAATTCAAATAGGTAGCCGCACTATTGCAATAGTTGGTCATGGGGATTCGATATGGGAAGCTGAACAAATTGCTGAAAAAAATATTTCAAAGGTAAAAGGACCTCTTTTTCATAGAAAAGATATAGGGACAACAGAGCTGATACAAAAAAAACTAAACCATATGCTGTCTATTAAATGATAAATATTGGTGTTTTAGGATCTACAAAAGGTACCGACTTACAAGCTATTCTAAATGCAATTGAAGAAAAAACCATCGATGCTTCAATTAAAATTGTTATTTCTAATAAAGAAAATGCTTTAATCCTTAAAAGAGCAAAAGATCACAAAGTAAATTTCAAATACATATCTCATTTTAATAAAACACGGAAAGACTTTGACAAACAAGTTTCTGATTGCTTAGAAGAAAACAATGTTGAATTAATACTTTTGATTGGGTTTATGAGAATTCTATCAAATGAGTTTTGCCAACATTGGCAAGATAAAATATTAAATGTTCACCCTTCTCTACTGCCCAAGTATGCTGGTGGGATGGATACAAACGTACATGAACAAGTATTAATAAATGGTGATAGAAAAACGGGATGCACTATCCATTTTGTCACCGAAGAAATTGATGGCGGCCCTATTTTAGTTCAAAAATCTTGCCACGTTGATCCAAATGATAACGTTGATACACTAAAACAAAAAGTTCAAGATTTAGAAGGAAAAGCGTTCATAGAAGCTATTAACCTTATAACCAATAAATAATATGTTAGAAAATCCAAAGTTAAATACTAAAAATGTAAAAATTAAGCGAGCTCTAATTTCTGTTTTTGATAAGACAAATTTAGCAATGCTTGGTAAAGAGCTTTCCTCTAGAGGTATTGAAATTTTATCAACCGGAGGTAGTGCTAATTTTTTAAGAGAAAAAAAAATTGCCGTCAGCGATGTAAGTGAGTACACTAATTTCCCAGAAATAATGGACGGAAGAGTCAAAACGATAAACCCACTGATCGAAGGTGGTATACTCGGATTGAGAGATAAACATGAATCCGATGCCACTGAAAACAATATAAAATGGATTGATTTAGTTATCTGCAACCTCTATCCATTTTCTGAAACAATTTCAAAAATAGACTGTGACCAAGCTCTAGCTTTAGAGAATGTAGACATCGGAGGCCCAACAATGATCCGAAGTGCTGCTAAAAATGTAGGCTGGGTAACAGTAATTATTGACCCATCTGATTATGAGCGAATACTAGAAAATATAAATGAGGAAAACGAAATTAATTTTGAAACACGTTCTTCTTTATCATCAAAAGCATTTGGACATACAGCTCAATACGATACTATAATTCATAATTATTTGAAGGAATCGACGCTCTCAAATGATTTTACATTGACCTATAAGAAACACTCCGATATGCGTTATGGAGAAAACCCTCACCAAGCTGCTTCTGCATTTCAAATCCCAGGAGATAAATCAAATGGTATATTAAATGCAAAAATTCACCAAGGTAAAAAATTATCTTATAATAATATAATGGACGCAGATGCTGCTTTATCGTGTTTAAAAGAATTTAAATCAACCGCATGCGTTATTGTTAAACACGCAAACCCATGCGGTGTTGCACTTGGTGCAAACATGTTGGATGTTTATAAAAGAGCATTTTCTGCTGATAGTATATCTGCCTTTGGTGGTGTTATTGCAATAAATCAACCCTGTGATGATTTACTTGCAGAAGAAATATCAAAAGTATTTGTAGAAATTATTTTAGCTCCCGCTTTTACAAAAAAATCATTAGATATTTTATCAAAGAAAAAAAACCTTAGAGTTCTCGAGGTAGGGAATATTGAACAAAGAGACCCATTACTTGAAGTAAGAAATATAGTTGGTGGGTTGATTGTCCAAGAAACAGACACTAGTATCTTACCCAGAAGTAAACTCGAAACAGTTACTGAACTAAAGCCGTCAGAAGAAGAAATAAATACAATGCTTTTTGGATGGAAAGTTTTAAAACATATTAAATCAAACGGCATTCTAATAGTAAAAGATAATACAACTGTTGGAGTTGGTGCCGGTCAAGTTAGTAGGGTTGATTCAGTTGATATAGCAATAAAAAAATCAGGGACAGACATTAAAGACTCATTTCTATGTTCTGATGCCTTCTTCCCTTTTAGAGATAGTATTGATAAAATTGCTGGAAGTGGAATAAAGGCAGTGCTACAACCAGGAGGGTCTATAAGAGATAATGAAGTAATATCAGCATGTAATGAACATGGTATAGCCATGGTGTTTACGGGACAGAGATGTTTCAAACATTAATAATGTTATGATACGCATGTGGACATACTTTTACGTTAAATTTATTTAATGAGTAAGTCAAAAAATATAGAGGTTGGAAAAAATGTTATCAAAATAGAGGCTCAGGCAGTTGCTGCTATAGCTAATAGAATAGGGAATGAATTTGATAAAGCAGTTAATACTATTCTTAATTGTAAAGGGAGACTGATTATCTTAGGGATGGGAAAATCGGGATTAATATCACAAAAAATTGCCTCTACTATGGCTTCTACGGGAACCCCTTCACATTTTGTTCACCCAGCTGATGCCTTTCATGGTGATCTTGGAATGATTACAAAAGGTGATGTGGTATTGATGGTAAGTAATAGTGGTGAAACACATGAACTTCTTGAGATAATTCCATCTTTAAAAAGAAAAGCAGTACCAACTATCAGCATGGTCGGTAAGGAAAATTCTACTTTATTTAAAAATACAGACTATGCTTTAGACATTTCAGTAGAAAAGGAAGCGTGCACCTTAGACCTTGCTCCAACAGCAAGTACAACAGCAACACTTGCGATGGGGGATGCATTAGCTGTAGCTCTTTTAGAAAGCAGAGGATTCAACGCTCAGGACTTTGCCGAATTACACCCTGGGGGGTCATTAGGGAAAAAATTATTACTTACAGTAAACCAATTAACGCACAAAGAAAGTAAAATTCCGTTTGTTCATAAAAACACTAGTTTAAAAGAAGCTCTATTAACTATATCAGAAAAAGGGTTGGGGATAACTGGTGTTCTAGATCAAAATAATGAGCTCATTGGAATAATCACGGATGGTGACATTAGAAGGGGTATCGAAAACGGTGGCAATAATATTTTTGATAAAACAGCTGAAGATTTTATGTCTATTAAACCAAAGACTATAACAGCAGACACACTTGCAATTACAGCCTTAGAGCTTATGGAAAAACATAATATTACTAGCCTATTTGTTTATTCATCAGATGAGTTGAAAAAACCTGATGGTATTATACATATACATGATATTTTAAAAACTGGTATTCAATAATTAAAAAACCCCTAACAGGAATCTAACTTTTCTTATTTAATATTAATCGTCGTATGAACAATGATACTTTAAAAAGTTCTCTAAAAATTGCTGGCATTGTTTCATCTCTTTATCTCTTCTTGGTAGGAATTGCTGGAATGTCATCTGCAATTAAAAGGATGGGTTCAGAATTTGCAGAGACAGTACTAACAACAACTAGTGACCCATTCATTGCTTTATTTATCGGGATATTTTCTACCGTATTATTTCAGAGTTCATCAACAACAACATCTTTAATTGTTGGAATGGTTAGCAGCGGAAGCCTTACAATAGCAAGTTCAATACCAATGATAATGGGTGCAAATATTGGGACAACAGTAACAAATACAATAGTCTCTGTAGGACATATAAATAAGAGAAGTGAATTTAAGAGAGCCTTTGCAGCATCAACAGTTCATGACTTTTTTAATATTATGGCTGTAGCAATAGTATTCCCAATCGAAATAATTTTTCACCCCCTCCAAAAAACATCAGAATGGTTTGCATTAAAGATGTTTGGAAAAATCGAAAACATTGAAGTCCTTCAATCTAAAAGTCCAATAAAGTTAGCAGTAAAATCCGGTTCTAAATTCATTCAAAAATTTACTTTTGATAATGATATAGTCTATCTTGTATTGAGCGTTTTTATAACGTTCCTCATGCTTTATAGTATCGTAAAACTTTTAAAGAGTTTAGTATTAAAAAAAATAGAAGGATTTTTTGATCAATATATTTTTAATACAGCTCTCAAAGCAATGGCGTTTGGTATTATCATTACGGTTATGGTCCAGAGCTCATCGATTACAACATCGCTAGTTGTGCCACTTGCAGGAGCTGGTGTTTTGACACTCCGCCAAATTTTTCCATTTACTCTTGGGGCAAATATAGGAACAACTGTTACCGCTCTTTTGGCCGCAATAACAGGAACAGTTTCTGCTCTCGTAGCTGCATTTAGCCACCTGCTCTTTAATATAATTGGTATCATAATTATTTATTGTATCCCGGTATTAAGAAATATCCCACTAAAATGTGCTGAAATTATTTCTGAGCAAGCCGTGACAAAAAAATACTTACCATTATTATATCTATTTTTTATTTTTGTTTTTATACCCCTACTTATTATTTATTTTGGAAGAACATAACAATTTTTATTAATTGGAGGAATCATGTCAGTATTTAAAGATCTTGTAAATATTTGGAAATCAGAGGATAATCTTTCTCAAGCGTGGAATGAATCAAACGATATGCTTCATTTATCACATGAAATGTTCAATGATGCGGTCGATGCACTACGATCAGGGGAAAAAAATAAAGTCCTTAAAAGTATTAAACTCCGAGATGAAAAGATTAATAATTATCACCGTGAGATTCGCAAAAAAGTCGTAACCTATTATTCTGTATCAAAAGACGTAACCAATATTGACTCAGGTTTGGTTCTTATCAATATTGTTGTAGATATTGAACGTATTGGTGATTATTCAAAAAATATATTAGATCTTGCAAAACACTATCCTAAAAAATTTGTTTCAGAAAAATTTTCAGACGACTTGAGAACGATTGAAAAAGCAGTAATTGAACGCTTTAGCACTACTGTGGGGGCAGTTGAAGATATGGATGAAAAAATCGCAAATGATTTATTGAGTACTTATAGAGACGACCTGGGAAAAATATCAGATGATATAGTTGCTTCATCAATATCTGGGAAAGTTGAAATTGGCAAAGAAAATAAAACAGCCTCAGTGGCACTATATGCAAGGTATTTGAAACGTATAGGCGCACATTTAAAAAATATTACCACAGCAATTACAAATCCTTTTGAATCTATTGGCTACAACGAATAAACCTGAGTATTTCTGTATAAATACTTTTTAATATGATATCAAAAATATTCATCCTTTCAATTTATTTGATGCTAGCAAGCATGGTTTTTGCTTTTAAAACTAATATTTCTGCAGAGGCACGATTAAAAGTGGAAAATTTCCACAATGATACAATTTCAACATATTCTACAGTTTCTTATTTCAGAGCTAGACTTAATTTTGACTTAACATCAGAAATTTATAAAATTTATTTTCAACTGCAAGATTCGAGAATATTAGGAGATCAAAAAAATTCTCCTGGGTTTTCAAGTGCAAATAATTCTGCAGCAAACTTTCATCAGATATATGCTCAGTTAAATGGTGCTTTTGGTGGGAAAAACAATATTCGCTTTGGGAGATTTGAGATGCCGCTTGGCAAACAAAGACTATTTGGTAGAAGTGGTTGGAATAATTATGGTAGAAGTTTTGAGGGAATTTCAAGCAACCGGAAGACAAATCGCGGAAGTATTCGCTTCTTCCACCTAATTAATTCGGAGTTATATGAAATGAATGACCAATTTGATTATACTATTGATGGTTTCTATGGTTCTACAAAAATTCGCCCAATCAAAAAGATTTCAAAACAAACTATCGAAAGCCAGAATAAGACTTCAAAGCAAAACCCTTTTTATATAGATTATTATTTATATAATGAAAATATTGTTTTAACGCCAGAAGCAAATAAAAAAAAACGGCAAACACTTGGTTTTCGTGTTATTAAAAACTTTAAAAAATTTAGCCTTGAGAGTGAATTTGCATACCAATCAGGTACATATTATTCAGATGATATTGAAGCAACACTTTCTTCAATAAATATTAAAATACCAATAATGTTTACTAGTTATGTAAACTCTATTTCTTTGTCTAAAGAATATTTATCAGGAGATAAATATCTTTTAGGGGGTAGTGATGGTGTTTTAAGTGGTTTTGCTAAACCATTTGGTTCTGGTCATGGTTACCATGGTTATTATGATAACCCTTTACATAAAAAATATTTAAATAATTCTCACCAAGGTCTAAGCGAGTGGTTTTTAAAAACAAGCCATACATTATTTTCAAATACGGATGTTAGTATAAAGTATCATGATTTCAAGGATGCTATAGACAATGTTAATTACGGTAGAGAGTTAGATTTTATTTTTTCAAGAAACTTGCCATTTGGTGGAAAAATAATTCAAGGGTTTTCAATTTACTTCCCTGAAGATGGTGATAGACTTGAAGCTGGTTATTTGATGTTACTTATTAATGTTTAAGAACTCTAAAATTATATGTCTGTAGAAATTGAAAGAAAATTTGTTTTATCTTCAATTCCCAAAGGTTTACCAAAATTAAAAATTAAACAAGGATACTTACAATCTGATAAAAACCGAACTGTTCGTATTCGATCTATAATTAATCAAAGTAATAAAGCTACTTATTATATAACAATCAAAGGTCCGAGTAACTCTAGTGGTATGTCGCGGTTCGAGTATGAAAGTATTATTTCCAATGATGATGCTGAAAAACTATTTGATCTTTGTTACTTACCATTAATTATAAAAAACAGATATATCTATATGTACGACGGCATGAAGTGGGAATTAGATAGTTTTTGTGGTGATAATAAAGGTTTACTTATTGGAGAAGTAGAAATAGTTAATGAAAATATAGATTTCGAAAAGCCTGAATTCGTAATAAAAGAAGTAACCGGAAACTCAAAATATTATAATAGCATGCTTCAAAAAAACCCTTACAATAATTGGTAATATAAACTAAAAACTTCTTTTTTTTCAGAATGGCAAAAAAAATATTAATAATTCCAGATTCTTTTAAAGATAGTATTAGTTCCAGTCAGTTTTGCGATATAGCAAAAAATATTTTGAACAAAATAAACCCAAATATAATTGTTCATACTATTCCAATTGGTGACGGTGGAGAAGGATCATTAAACTCCTTTAGAATAATGAAAGATTACACTTTCAAAACCTTGACCGTGAAAGACCCTCTTAATAAAAATATTAAAGCAAAATATTGCATAAATAAATTAGAAAAAATTGGAATAATTGAATTAGCTCAATCTTCAGGAATTCAATTAGTACCAGAAAATTTAAGAAACCCACTTAACACTACTAGCTACGGAGTGGGACAATTAATTGATAAAGCTATCTCTGAGGGGATGAAAAAAATAATAATGTTCATTGGAGGTAGCGCAACAAACGATGCTGGTATTGGAATGCTTGATGCATTAGGATATACTTTTAAAGATAAAAACTACAATAAGTTAATAGCAAATGTAAAAAATCTAAAAAAAATTGAGAAGATTGAAAAAAGTTCTTTCCATAATACTATCAAAAAAATAGAATTCACTGTAGCCTGCGATGTTTCAAATCCATTATTTGGTAAAAACGGAGCCACTTATGTCTTTGGTGAACAAAAAGGCGCAACGGATAAAATTCTTAAGTTTCTTGAAGAAAGTATTATTCATTTTTCAAAAGTCGTCGCTAAAAATATTTCAAAAAACTATTCAAAACATAATGGAGCAGGCGCAGCTGGTGGTGTTGGATTTACAGCATTAAGTTTTTTCAATGCTAAGTTTGTTGAAGGGTTTTCGCTTTTATCACAAATACTCAAGATAGAAAAAAAAATAGAATTAGAAAAATATGATTATATAATAACAGGTGAAGGATGTATTGATAAACAAACTAAGCATGGAAAATTATTAAAAAAACTAGGAGATTTAGGACAATGTTATTCAATTCCAGTCATAGCCTTTGCTGGAAATATAAAGGGAGAATTATCGAGTTTAAATCTTCCAGGAATAAGCAATGCCTATCAAATTACACCACATAATACTGAATTGAAATTAGCTATTAAAAACACATCTACTAACCTAAGTAAATCTTTAAATGAGCAAATGAATAAACTCTTAAATTAAAAATACTTTTTCCATTCTTGTGATGATTCAGGCCAACGTGAAGTTGTCTTTTTAAGGTTTGTCCAAAAGCTAACTCCACTTGCTCCAGTAATATCGCCATGGCCATATTTTGACTCATTCCATCCCCCAAAACTAAAAGGATCTCTAGGAACAGGTACTCCGATATTTATTCCTATCATCCCAGATGATGCATTGTCTGATACGATTTTAGCAACCTCACCAGATGTCGTAAATACAGCTGCTGCATTTCCATATGGAGAATTATTTTCAATTTCAATTGCTTTTTCAATCGTTTTTACTCTAATTATCGATAAAACGGGTCCAAATATTTCTTCGGTAGCGCATGCCCAGTTAGGATCAACATGATCAATTATAGTTGGTCCAATCCAATAACCAGAACTATAATTAGAAGGAATAGTTGCTTTTCTACCATCAAGTAAAATTTTAGCTCCCATTTTTTCTGCTTGGTCAATATAATTTGTTATCCTTTCCAAAGACGATTTACTTATAATTGTTCCCATGTCTTTTCCAAGTTTAAAGTTTTTAGCTTCGTCAATTAATCTGTCAACAATATGATCTATACCTTCTACACCAACAGCCACACTTGCTGCCATGCAACGTTGGCCAGCGCTACCCATTGAACTTGCAAGCAACCCTTTAGCTGTAGAATTAACATCAGCATCTGGAACTACGATCATATGATTTTTTGCACCACCAAGACATATTGCTCTCTTCTTTCTTTGAGTCGAACGACTGTAAACAATTTCAGCAACTTTTGAAGAGCCAACAAAAGCGACAGCTTTAATTTGAGTATGATCGCATATAGCTTCTACAATATTTTTTGATCCATGAACTACATTAAAAACACCTTTAGGAAGTCCAGAACTCTTTAAATACTCGGCAAGCTTTACAGCTGCTAATGGTGTCTGCTCAGATGGCTTTAAAATAAAAGTATTACCAGCTGTTATTGCTAACGGAATCATCCATAAAGGAACCATAACAGGAAAATTAAACGGTGTAATCCCCGCAACAACACCAATTGGTTCATGAGTCATAACACAGTTAATACCAGGAGAAACTTCGGAAGATTCACCTTTTAAGACATTAGGCATTGAAATAGCAAAATCAATTACCTCAACACCTCTTTTAATACTCCCAATAGCATCTTCAATTGTTTTTCCATTATCAAGTGCAATAATTTTTGCTAAATCTTCAATGTCATTTTCTATATTAGCTTTGAACTTTGACATCACTTGAGCTCTGTCACGAATGTTTGTTTGCGACCAGGTTTGAAAGGCCTTACTTGCTGCTTTAACCGCAACATCAAGTTGTTCAGCATCAGAATTCGGGATTGTTGCAATTTTCTTATCAAAATATGGAGAAACAACTTTTATTTTTTCAATAGTATCTATTTTTTTATCCTCATTATTTATCCAATTTCCATAATCATGAAAATCTTGAAATTTTATTTCACTCATCTACGTGTCCTTTTTGATATATTTTTTGAATAATAAATTTTCTGCACTCTTCTATATTATCTGTATTGATTAAATCAGTTCCAGATAATAATAATGTTTCCCATGCTTTTTGGTTATCAGGTGAAGCCCAAAACCTAATTTCTTTTTGCTCATTATGTACACTGTTAACTAGTTCAACAAGTTTTCTTTTTTGAGAATTTGGAAAAACGCCAAGACCTTCCCAATTAAAAGTTTGCTTCCAGTCTGAACTTATCAAAGGCATAATTTTATATGAAATTCCTTTACCAATATCACTTAACCTTCCATCAATAAACACATTTCTATAATCGTAACTTTCAAAATAATTTATTGGTGGCCTATTTCCTGAAAGAATAATTGTTACCGCCTTCTTTTTTAAAGAATCTGAGCTAACATGAGTTAACATTGGTTTGTACTTATTTAAAATCACCTCTAAATACTTATATGTTTTTAATGCATTTGTTTTTACATCTACTAAAAGATATAATGAAGTGTTTTTATATATTGTTTTGTTATTTGCTAAATATCTCTCCCACAAAGGATTTAAATACATTGTCTCAATAGTTTTATTTTTTTTTAACTCAAACCAATTGTGACCAACATATAAATTTTTCTTTGATAAAAATATATCAACCTCTATACTTTTAAAATTGTTTTTTAAGGCTTCTTCTAATGGTATTTCGTTTTTGTAGTCGTTGTGTGAATGAGCGCCGACAATGGTATCTAAAGAGGTAGCTATCTCAAAAAAAACGACTCCGAATACAATGATAATTCGTACGATAAGAAAAAGAATAACTAATCCTTAATTTTATGATTCCATAAAGACAGCGCAAGAAAAAAGGAAATGATTGAGGCACTAACCCAAAAAATTATTGCATCATCAAAGTTATATATTTTTACAGAATTTATATCTGCTTGGGAGGTCTTAATTAATACGCTACTAACTCTTTCTTGTATGCCTGCTCCTATATAACTAAACAGGCCAATAAATCCCATAGCAGCACCAGTAATATTTTTGGGAGCCATATCAATAGCAAAAAGCCCACCAAGAACCGCTAGGAGGCCACTTAATGAAAAGCCATAAATAATAAAAGCAATTGTAAGAATAAACGTTGATTGTGGCCCATAAAATATCAAAAACAATGACCCTATTTCTGCTATACCAAACATTAATGTTACTGGAGGTCTACGCGCACTGAAATATTTATCTGATATATAACCATATGCGATACAGCCAATGATTCCTGTAAATGTATTTAAACCAACTAAACCACCTGCTTCGATCAAAGAATATCCCCTACCCTCTTGTAAGTACAAAACTCCCCAGCTATTTATAGCATACCTAGTTACGTACATTGTAGCACTAGCTAATCCTAGAACCCATATGGATGGATACCTTATAATCTTTAACTGATTATGTAAAACTTCTTTAAAATTTTTAGAAACCTTTTTAACGTTTTCTTCATTTTTCCAATCTGTAACACTCGGAAGCCCTAGCGTTTCTGGCCGGTCTTGTAGAAATCGATATCCAGCAAAAGTAATTAATATCAATGCAATTCCAGGACCAATAAACCCTGCATGCCATGAAAAATAATCAACAAGGGCTGCTGTACCAATGAATGTAAGTCCTTCTCCAATTGCGTGAGCTGTGCTCCATAATCCATAATACCAGCCTCTCTCTTTTGGGCTAAACCAATTTGTTAAAGCAATTGCACATGAGGGGGCACCAATACCCTGAACCCACCCATTTAAAAACCAAAAAACAACCCATAATGTTAAGGATTGATTTAAGCCCATTGATATATTTATTGCTCCAGAAGTGATTAAACCAAATGTAAAAAACCTTTTTATGTTTGCATAGTCAGCCAGAAAGCCATTTAAAAATTTTCCTAATGCATAACCATAAAAATAAGCAGAGCCAACTAAACCAAGATCAACAATTGAAAAAAGGCCACCATCTATTAACGGTTTTTTAACAACAGAAAGAGCTAACCTGCAAGTATATCCAAACCCATAAAGCGTAATTATCGTAGCAAGTATCTCTTTACGATATTTTGAGTATTTACTTTTAATCTGATCGGCGTTAGCAATGATAGGCTGATCAACACCAGCTTTGAAAAAATCTAATATATTAATTGCTACTTATCTCCCAATTCAAAACAAAAATCATATTCGAGTAAGTTACCTTCTTTATTTTTAACAAATTCACCTTTGTGATTTTTTACCTTCCACTCAATGCAGATATTATCTCCTCCATCATCAATAACCTCCATAATACCAAACTGACCACGAACACCACTAGCACCATGCGAGTATGGCCCGCCTTTAATACTTGGCTTTCTATCTAAAGGACCTGCGTGGAAAATCGGGATTGGAGCACCACCCTTTGTTGCATAATCACTATTTGTACCATCATCAATTGCTGCCATATGCGCATCTCCACTAACTATACAAACTGGGATATTATTCTTTTTAATAAAATTTGCAATGCCTGTTCTTTCCTCAGGATACCACCCCCAATTATCATGATCATCACACTCAAAACCGTTACTTGTCTTGATAATTTCACTTTGCTCACAATTAAAAGCACTTACATCTGGAGCGCTCAAATAAGGGAAACTTGAATGCCAAACAATAGCATTATTATTTTCCTTTGCAATCAATAATTGGTCTTTAAACCACTTTAGATGCTCTTCAGTACCAAAGTTAGAACCGCTTTTTATTTTTTTACAATTTGATGAGCCTTCGTTTTCACAATCGCCTTGAAATAAAGGTCTTCGTTTTTCAGACCGCAAATCAGTTAATAAATAAGTTATTCTACCAACATTAAAAACTTGTGATATAACCTTACCTTCTTCTTGAAAAGCTAGAGGATAATGTGGTACATAATTCTTATATGCCAGCCTTGCTTCTGATTGACAAGCGACCTTACCATCTCCATTTGGAGCAAGCCCGGAACTATTGTTTGGCCCATAGTCATGGTCATCCCACATATAGGCTATCGGAATATCGTTATACAAACTTGATTGTTTTTTTGAGCCAAGAGTAGAACGAAAATATGTTAAAAAGTTGTCTTCACAATCTCTGTATATGTTCCCATAATGAAAATCGCCCAGCATTAAATAAAATTGCGAACTCTCTTCTCTTATGCGGTCAAATACCGGACTGTTAGACCCCGTAGTAGCACATGTTGCCATCGTTACCTTGTACGAAAAAGGTTTATTACTGTGAGTTTTAAATTTTCCAACCTGATCTTTTTTTAAGGTTCCATTTATATTAAACCTGTAATAGTATGTTTGACTAGGTTTAAGATCTTTTAATTGATCTTTAGAAAAGAAATTAGATTTTTCATCGACTGATGTTGTATTCGTATATCGTTTATTTTTTTTAAAATTTTTACTATCACTGTATTGAATCTTAATTTTAGCTTTTTTGTCAGTTGCAAAAGATATTACAGCGCTCTCAGATGTAACGGCACCAGACCAATAATATTCAATTTCACCAGCTTTTATAAAATTAAATAAAAACAAACTAAAGACAACTAACTTAACATTTTTATAAATATCCATTTTCTACTCCAACATATTTTCAAAAGATTTTACATATGTAAACCCGTTATATCTTTTTTTATCATCATGCCTAATTGCCCACAAATAATACATGTGGAACCCTGGAGCAGATGTTTGACTATGGGTTTTACTATTTGTGATAGCAAGTACATCACCATTTTTTATTTTAAATACCTCTTCTCCTAACTCTCCATGTCCATATCCCCAACCTGGCGAAAGCTCGTAATAATAAAGTTCAGATTGCGGATGATGATGAGGTGGATAACTACTCCATTTTCCCGGGAAGTTTAAAACCTCTCCGATGACAAGCTTCGCTTCTTTTGGAGAAATAGTATCATCAAAAGCTAAACGAACCAACCTGTAACAGGTATCATCTAATTGATTTTTTCCTCTGTGTTCAGTGTCTATATCATTCGGTGAGTAGATTTTCCCTTTAAATTTTTCGTTGTTTTCAGTTTTAATTATTGAGAACCTAGATCGTGTTATAGATTTTATTTTAACATTTTCCCCCGGACTCATATGCACAACTGTGGGATCACAATCAATCCAATTAGGACGATCAAATTTTATAGTATTCCCTTGAAATTCTATTTCTCCCTTTCCTTCTATGACAACGATAGCAATTTCTTTTTCATCATCTTTTAGTTCAAAGTTTTCATTTTCAGCTGCAATGAAAATATCAAAATCCATTCCAGTTTTACCCTGAGTTTCAACGTAGGAGTTAGTTCCCAATTTAAAACCATTACGATGTGGTGCTATTAATGACATATCCTATTTTCCTATCATTCTGCTTCTAATCAAAGCAATAAATTCATCATACCCCTCTAAAAATGTTTTCATAGTATGGACACAAGCACCAAAAGATTCAAACTCATCCATTTTCATACCATCTTCATTATAAGCTTTATTAAAATCATCAAAATTAATTCTTAAAGCACTCATAATATTTTCGTCAACCGGTTTATCAATTCTGTTTTTAACCTCAATGTCTGAGTTATTAAACTTATTCCACCACTCATAGGGCATACTTATAACTATATCACCACCAACAATTTCTTTCCAATGTAGGTCGCATCGAAAGGCAGCAGCTAAGAGTTTAGATTTATAATTTTTCTTTTTAAAAATAGAATAGGCATTTTTAAATATCGCTATTGAAGCCCAATCAATTGTTTTAGGATCTATATCAATTCCCTTTGATTCTTTTATTCTTTTTAAATGGTCATCAATCCTGCCAACCATAATTGTAACATACGGTGTTACATTTTTCGTATTTATTCCATTTTCCTTAGCCTGGACAAGGCCTCTTTCAATAGCCTCAGCAACTTGAACAGCTTGTGGAACCGTAAAACTAACTGTAGCATTTACTGTTATACCGATAGCTGTAAGCATTTCCATAGCTTTAATTCCTGCGGGCAAAGCAGGGCATTTAATTGCAATATTTGGTGCAAGGGATGCTAAATATTTTCCCTGTTCGAACATTGCTTCAGCATTTCTATAGTATTTAGGGTTTACTTGTAAAGATAGTTTACCTTTTTGTTTATTTGTCTTTTCGTAGACAGGTAGCAAAATTTTCGCAGCTTTTTGACCAACCTCATCACATAATAGCCATAAAATATCGTCTTCTGATGCTTGTTGATTTTTTGAAATCATATCATCTATTACAGGCATCCAAAATTCTGGATAATTTTTTACACTGTTAAAAGTAATTACCGGGTTAGATGTAGCGCCTACTGCCCCCTCATCAAAAGCATGTTGAAGTTCAACATGGTCATTTGAATCGTTCCACCAATCAGAACCAAAGTCTGATGTTTGTTGCATTTTTGTTTTTTGATCCATTTAATTACTCCAAATTTTATCAAGATATTTTTTTGATGATATTGCAAGCTCAAGCGGGTTGTATATCGCTGGGTCTTGTTCAGCTTCAACAATTATCCAACCTTCATATCCCGAAGCTTTAATAACATTGCCAATAGAAACAAAATCAATACCCCCATCACCTGGAACGGTAAAGACTCCTTTTAAAACAGATTTTAAAAATGATTCACTTTGAAAGTTTATATTCTCGAGAACTTGAAGCCTTAAGTCTTTAAAATGTATATGTTTAATCCGTTGTAAATGTTTTTCAAAAAACTTAATCGGATTTACTCCAGCAAAATATAAGTGCCCTGTATCTGCGCAAAGGTAAACAGAGGAAGGATCAGTTTTTGATAACAACGTTTCTATTTCTATTTCATTTTGAATATAAGTTCCCATATGGTGATGAAATGCCAAACTCATTCCAAAAGAGTTACAGATATCTCCAGCCTTATTTAACGATTCTGCTAAAATATTATACTCATCTTCACTACATACCGGTTTTAAATCGAGAGGACTATTCATTTCACCATGTACAGAGTTAGAGCATTCTGCAATGTTGATTATTTTAGCTCCAGCTTTATTTAAAAGTGAACATTTTTGTCTGACTTTTTCTAGTTGAGAATCAATATCTTGTGATAAAAAAAATGTAGAGTGCCAAGATGAAGCAAGTTCTAAATTATGTTTTTTTAATACATTTTTTATGTCTTTATCGTTTGATGGAAATTTGTTTCCTATTTCAGTCCCCTTATATCCAGCTTCTGACATTTCAGATAGAATAGTATCAAGCGCGTAATCCCCACCTATTTCGGGCATGTCATCATTGCTCCAATTGATTGGAGCAATTCCAATTTTTATGTTTTGATCTGACAAATTAAAAGTCTCTTTCTTTTTTTATTTGTTTATCATATTGCACTCTGACTTCTTTTACTTTTTCAGATTTTGATACTTCAGCAACTGGCACGTCCCACCATGCTCCATAACCCGGAACGCGCATATTTTTATCTACTAAAACTTCTATTAATATAGAGTTGCTATTTTTTCTGGATTTTTTTAGAGCATTCACAAATTCATTTTTTTCTTGAACCCTAACTGCATCTATTCCCATTGCCTTTGCATGCGCAATGTAATCAACTTGGATTTTTTCTCCGGTGTAATCATTCGTGTCTATTTCTCTTTTTCTATATTGATTTCCAAAACCCTTACTACCGAGACTTAAAGAAAGATTATTTATACTTCCAAAACCATGATTATTTACTAAAATGATAATCAATTTTTGGTCTTCTTGTACGGCCGTTACAATTTCTGAATTCATCATTAAATAAGAACCATCTCCAACCATTACAAAAACGTCGCCCTCTTTTTTTGCCATCCGTATTCCAAGACCACCAGCAATTTCATAGCCCATGCATGAATAACCATATTCCATATGGTACTGGCTTCCGTTTTTTGTGCGCCAAAGTTTATGCATATCACCCGGGAGACTACCCGCCGCTCCAACCACTGTATCTTCTTTTTCCATAAAATTTGATACTATACCTACAACCTCACCTTGACTTATTTTGGGTTCATTATTTAAATCAAATATTCTATCTACTTCTTTATCCCATGTTTCTTTTAGGTTTATAATTTCTTTTTCATATTTTTGGGAAACCGTAAAACCTTGACTGTTTAACCTATTATTTAAATCTTCAACACAGGATTTTGCATCACCAACTAAAGACAAAGAAGAGTGTTTATATGCGTCAAAAGATGAAACATTAATGCTTATAAATTTGACATCTTTATTATTAAAAAGAGTTTTTGACGCAGTAGTAAAATCTGATAATCTGCTTCCAATGCATATGACGAGGTCCGCTTTTTGAGCAATCAGGTTTGCCGCATTTGTACCTGTAACTCCTATCGCACCTAAGTTTTGTTTATGGTCCCATGGTAATGAACCTTTTCCAGCTTGAGTTTCTGTTATTGGAATACCTGAGTTTTTACAAAAAGCACTTAACATATTTTCAGCATCTGAATAGATAATACCACCGCCAGCAATTATTAAAGGCCTTGATGATTCTTTAATAAGACTAGCTGCTTTTGCTAAAGAATTTTCAGAAGGTACGTTTCTTTCGATTGACCAAACTTTTTTCTGAAAAAAGTTTTCTGGATAATTGTATGCCTCTGCTTGAACATCTTGAGGTAAGCAAATTGTAACAGCTCCCGTTTTTTCTGGATTTGTCAATACGCGCATTGCTTCTTGTAAAGAAGTAATTATTTGTTCTGGTCTGTTTATTCTATCCCAAAAGACACTTACAGGTTTAAAACAGTCGTTTACCGAAACATCAAAAGAATTTGTATGCTCAAGTTGCTGTAAAACAGGACCTACATTTCTTCTACTAAAAATATCACCAGGTAACAATAAAACTGGTAACCTATTTATGGTAGCTCCCGCAGCAGCTGTAATCATATTCGTTGCACCTGGCCCGATAGATGTCGTGCAAGCATACGTTTTTAATCTTTTGTGTTGTTTAGCATACGCAACTGCGGCGTGGACCATGCCTTGCTCATTGCGAGGTAGGTAATGCTTTAAATCTCTATTTTGTTCTAAAGCCTCTCCAATTCCCGCAACATTTCCATGTCCAAATATTCCCCAAACGCCATTAATAAACTTATGTTGTTCTCCATCTCTTTCAACGTATTGTTGATTTAAAAACTGAATAGTTGCCTGGGCTGAAGTAAGCTTCATGAGTTACTATAGTTTAGTACCGGATGCTCCACTTATTATTATTTGTTAATGGAGGATTAAATGACGATGCTATGTTCTCCCAAGGCACTACTTTAAAATTCTGTTTACCTTTATCATTCTCATCATCTTGAACAATAAATGCACCTTGGCTAAAGTTTTTCCCTAGACTCATATTGCAAACATCTATTCCATCTGTTGAACTGGTCCCATCAATATTTTCACTGTCAACAATTGCAAACCTACCTATAAATTTGTTATCGCCTTCTCTGGTGTAAATAGCATATGTATTATCACCTTGACTTGATGCGATTAAATACCCTGTGGTTTTACTACTATAATAAATCGTTAAACCTTCAACATCAGCAGCTAGGTTAGGACCAATAGAATCAATTAACACACCATCTTCTGATGAATTGGGGTTTGCATTATATTTCCAAATACCATTTTCCTCTTCACCAAGATAAAGGTGACCTAGAATATCATCAGCAACACAACCTTCAAGTTGCCCAGGTAGTCTTAATGTCCTAACAAGCTTTGCATCGACTTTGCCAGAACCATTGTCAAACAATTTATATTGCTCAACATTACCTTCTTTATCATTGATAATTGCATAGAAGGTATTTGTTGCAATGTCTTTATACATACAAGAACCATAAGCTTCAATACCAAGACTTATTTTCCTAGCGGCTATTGATATTAAAGATTTAGAATTTCCATCAACCCTATAAACCCCTAGAGTATTTGAGACTCTCAAACCTGTTGTAACTATGTCATAGGCATTAGATCCAACTTTCATTCCATATCGAATATCTACATTGTTTGCCTTTTCATTGCTGGTTGTAAAAACCTGATCACCATCCATATTATACACCCTAAGCCCTGGGTAGTTTTCGTCTTTATCGGTTCCAATAATTAAGGATAATGAGGGATTTGTTGGATGCACCCAAACACAAGGATCATCAGCTACATCATCTCTACCAGTAACGGGTTCTGTTTCCATTGTAGCATTAACATATGCATCTGTTACACGAACTATATTATCTTTAGAGCAAGCGGATAAAGTTAAAATAGCGCAAAGTATTGAAAGATTAATTTTATTTTTCATAAAAAAGATCCATTTAATTGTTATTTAAAATTAAATGTACGTACAATTAAATAAGTGTCCTAGTTTTTTGAGTGCACAATTTTATTTTAAAAACAACAAAGGCCTCAATGAAATCGAGGCCTTTGTTTAATAAGTAACTTCTGAAACTAAAAATTAGAATCTATAGTTTGTTCCAATTTTTATTGTAGAGCCATACACTTCTTTTTCAACCGGCTTACTAGCATCTCCCATGAAATATACATGAGGTACATTTGTAATATTAAGCATATCAGCAAAAAGAGTGATTTTGTTATTCAAGTTATAGCTTAAAGAAAGGTCTAAACGATTTGCTGGATCATAATAGATATCTTCGTCTTTATCTCCACCAACTTCAACCAAGTATTGATCCGCAATTGATTGTGAAAACCTTGCTGTTAACTTACTTGTCTCGTAAGCAAAACTTAGATTCCCAGTGCTAGGAGCTTGACCTGGGAATGTTGATTTCTCGCGATTGCCGCCGTAGTCTGCTTCTGAATCTGTTGAAGTATAGTTAAAGTAAAGAGATAGGTTACTAAGTGGACCAGGTAAGAAATCAAGGTTCTTAACAAAGTTCATTTCCCAACCACTTAATGTTGCATTCTCCCCATTTACTGGCATACTTACTTCATCGTATACTTTTGAACCACCTCGAATAGAAACATCTTGCAGCGTTGATGTGTAAATGTAGTTATCGATAGACTTGCTAAAATAACCAAAAGAAAACACACCTAAACCAGCTGGATAATATTCTAACATAATATCAATGTTTTGTGAGTGCGCAGATTCAAGCTCAGGATTTCCGGCTTCAGCATCATCACCATCAGTGGCAATAAAAGGAACTAATGCCGCGAAATCAGCTCTGGCAATAGTCTCTGTATATGCCGCACGAACCAAAGCTTGATCATTAACCTCATACCTTACGTGAGCCATTGGAAGAACATTTGTGTATTCTTTAGTAACTTTTTGAGCGGTGAAGTATGCAGCAAGACTTTCTTCAATAGTCCCTTCATTATCCTCAGCATCTTCAACAGCTCCAGCCCAAGAATTGTAGGTGCTAGACGTACTTTCCATTCTTACACCACCAATAAAATTGACCTTGCCAAATTTCATATCTGCCATTCCGTAAAATGCAGCTATGTCTTCTATCGCATCCCAAGTTTCAAGAATAGCGTCTTCATACATAGGTAAAATTGCATATGACCCAAGGTATTTGCTCATATGGTCTCGGATTTTTTTGACATCCAGACCATTTGTATGAACATAGTTTCCATCCATATAATCTTCACCCTCAATGTCCATATTAAATCCTTGCATAATAAGATCATCATCACCGTCCCATTCCCATACTTCTGCTCCAGATTTATCAGATTTTTTATCTTTCTTAGAAAGCTTGGCACCTAGTTTTACTTCACCATTACCGCCGCCAATTGAAAGAGGCATTGACATATTGAATGCAATCACTTGATCCTCTCCTGAAACTAAATTCCCGTTTGGACTTTTTTTATTTGGGATATAATTACCTTCAAGCTCAATTGCATCTAATTCATACTTTGATAAATCATGTTGATCAAAAGCCGCGCCATCTTCATCTGTAAAACTTGTGATTTGTGGATGGTTATTATCAGTGAACTCGTAAGCCATGTTTATATCCTTCACTATAAACTCAGCATTTACCGAAGGGTCTCTCAATTCTTCTGCATACGACTTTGTAAATGCCCAATCTAAACCAAGCTTACCCAACGCGTGGTCACCGCCAAGAGAAAAACTATTAATTTTTGATATTGAAGATCTGCTTTTAAGCTCCCTAGCTATTCTAGCAAGATTCGCTGTTCCAGCAGTAGAGGTAACATTACTGTATCCAGAACCAGGAGTCTCTTCATCAACAGACTTGTCAAAACGATATCTCAATCTATTTCTATTTTCATTATCTGTATACGTATTAGAAATAAAGTTTAAATAGAGTTTTGAATCGTTGGCCAGTTTATAATCTAGACTTGTAGTAACACCAACTCTCTCCCTACTCAAAGAATAGTTTTTTAATTGCATATCATTAATAATAACACCGTCTGTTTCATCTACAACATAGGTTTCATCCTCTTCACTGTCTACGACATCTGAAACAGTCTCATATTTGTCATTCCACTCTAATTCAATGTTATCAGTTTTCATATCATTAAACTCATAGCTACCAGAGACAATCAAACCTAAGTTGCCATCCATAAACTGGTTACCATAAGTAAAGGCACCCATACTACCACTTTTACCATAAAGAGGTCTATGTCCTCCAGCGACTTTTGCTTCCATAAACTGACCATCATAATCGAAAGCATTTTTTGTAATAAGATTAACGTGTCCACCAATTGCATCAGCATCCATATCTGGAGTTATGGCCTTCGTAACCTCAACAGAACCAAGTGAATAACTCGGTATAATGTCTAAAGAAATTTTCCTAACATCTTCAGGGCTTGGTACTTTCACACCATTAATTGTAGTTGTGTTCAAAGAAGCTTCCGCACCTCTAATTTGAACATAACGACCTTCACCATGGTCACTTTCTAGAGCTACACCTGGTAACCTTTGTAGAACATCAGCAACATTCTGATCAGGGAATTTTTCCATCTGGTCTCTTGAAACTACGTTCTTAATATTTCCAGCGCTTTTTTGTTGACTTAACGCTTTCGCCTGCCCTTGCGCAAGGCCAGTAACATTTACACCCTCCATTGAAACATAATCAACATCAAGAGAGACGTCAACCATAACATCATCAGATCCAACCGTCACTGAATCTGAAAAATCAGCATAACCAACATAAGTTACCTTCAAAGTGTAGTCCCCTTCTGGAACACCACCTATTTTATAATTCCCAAACCTGTCTGATGAGGTGCCGTAATTGGTACCATCTAACATCACGTTAGCTCCTGGAAGAAAATCCCCAGAACTGGAACCGGTTACCTTACCACTCACATCCCCCGCATATGCAAGATGGGTAAAAGACAATAAAAAAGTTATAATTGATATCGATTTAATATTCATACTACCTCTTTCATGTTATTATTGATATGTGTTCTACCTACATTTCTAAGTAAACAAAATGTATGTACAATTATAATTGAAAGTTTTTTTATATGCAAGTTTGAAAATAAAATTACCCGACCGCGACTTTTTTAACGTTATTTCTTGATACTTGTGAGTAACAATACCTATAATTGTACATACAATTGAACATTTAAATCAGTTATGATAATAAATAATAAAAGCTCAGTCCCAAAATACTTTCAACTGCAAACATGGCTACAAGACAGGATTGAACAGGGTTACTATGGTACCAATGAAAAAATTCCAACTGAAAATGAATTAGTTAAGTTAAGCGGTTTGTCTAGAGCAACTGTACGGCAAGCGTTAAAAAACTTAGAGAATGATGGCTATATTATAAGAAAAAAAAGAGTTGGTTCTTTTGTTCAAAAAACAAGAAAGCAAACCAATGGAATTACAACTGTTGGGTTACTTATTCCCGATATTAGATCTGGTTATGCGCCTATTCTAGCAAGAGGTGCGGAAGATGAAGCAATTAAAAACGATGTGAACTTAATTCTCTGTAATACAGATGACACCCTAAGCCAAGCAAACTATCATATTGAACGATTGATTAAGATGTCAATTAGTGGTGTCATATACATACCTGTTGCAGCAAGTGATAAAAAAAACCTACAAATTATAAATAAACTGAAAAGAAAAAACATACCTGTTGTATTGGCAGATAGGGGTATTCAAGATTCAGATTTCGATTTTGTTACAACCAATAATTTTGAAGGGTCCAGAGAAATCACTCAGCACCTTATTAATAGGGGACATGAAAAAATCGCTTTTTTAAGTAATAAGGTTTACAGTACGGAAAGATTGAGATATGATGGTTTTATATCAAAAATGAAGGAATTAAAAATTGTTCAAGACCCATCAATAACAATAATAGATAAAAGCGCATTTAATGTTAATAGATATCTAAATCATGCTCATAAAATTTTAAAGAATAAAGGAAAATTTACTGCTGTCTATGCTGGGCATGATAGAATCGCTTTATTGTTTTATGCTGCTGCTAAAAATTTAGGACTCAACGTCCCAGAAGATTTTTCACTAGTCGGTTACGACAATATGCCTTTGACAACAGTTTCCTTGACTACTATGCATCAACCTATTTATGAAATGGGCCAGGAAAGTATAAAACTAATTGTAGCTAGACTAAATGATAGGTCAATTAAAACCAAAAATGTTATACTAAAATCAAACCTTATTAAAAGAAAATCAGTAAAGAGTATTTAATGCGTCACCAAATAATTAATGTAGGCCTAATTGGGCTTGGCCGTATAGGGAAAATGCATGCTAAAAATATCTGTGAAAAACTGCCTTTATTAAATTTAAAAAGTATAGCTGATCCAAAACCAGATTTAGAATTCATTCAAAATCTTGGGGGAACAACATTACATGAAGATGCCCAAGAAATTATTTCTGATAAAAATATTGATGCTGTTATTATTTCTTCTCCAACGCCAACACATTTCAACCTGATTAAAAAATGTCTCAGAAACAATAAACATGTTTTCTGCGAAAAGCCTATTTCTTTTTCAGAAAATGAAATAAATGAAATCATTGACCTAATGGTAATCCAGGAATCCTTTGTCCAAGTTGGATTAAATAGAAGATTTGATGAAGAATTTATTTTATTAAAAGAAAAAATAAAAGAAGGCCTAATTGGTAAAACACAAATAATACACATTACAAACCATGATAGTACTATCCCAAGGTTCAAGTTTTTAAAATCATCTGGTGGCATGCTGTTTGACCTTTGCATCCATGATTTTGATATGTTAACATTTATAACAGGTAAAAAAATAAAAGAAATATATGTTAATGGTTCTGTTTTCATAGAACCAAGGTTAAAAGACATAAATGATATCGATAATGCAATAATTACCCTAGAGCTTACAAATGGAGTTTTATGCACTATTGATAGCTCAAGACAAACTCATTTTGGATATGATCAAAGAATTGAAGTTTTTGGCTCAAAAGGAATGATCTCTGTTGACAACAAACCAAACCAACTATTTTTATTAAGTGACGAATCAAGAACAATTAAATCAAAAATTAAAAAGTCCTTTGCTGAAAGGTATGAATCTTCATATGTCCATGAACTTGAACATTTTTATAAATGTATAATAAGCAATAAAAGTCCAATCGTGGGTCCAAAAAATATTTTAGATGCAATACATATTGCGACCGCAGGAACCAAATCGTTAGAGCTAAACAGACCTGTCATGGTGGAAAGATGAATAAAATTAATTTGGCCATTCTAGGGCTAGGTAGAATAGGGAAAATACATGCAGAAAATATTATTTCTTTAAATGAGTGTAATCTAAAGATTATAATTGACCCTATATCAGATTCTGATAACAATTTCACTGACCTAGGTGTAAAACAATCAAAACATTTTGATGATCTTTTAAATGAAAGTGATATTGATGGTGTTATAATATGTTCACCATCTAAATACCACGTTAGCCAGATTAAAAGTCTCTCAGAGTTGACAAAAAATATTTTTTGTGAAAAACCTTTAGGCTTATCTATCGAAGAAATCCTTGATGTTAAGTCACTAGTATCAAAAAAAAATCTCAATCTACATATAGGCTTTAACAGAAGATATGATCCGGATTTTTCTGAATTGAAAAGGCGTATTTTAAATGACGAGATTGGTGATTTGCATATGATCAAAATAACCTCTCGAGATCCTGCACCACCACCAATTAGTTATATCAAAAAGTCTGGGGGAATATTCTTAGACATGACTATTCATGATTTTGATATGGTAAAATATTTGTCTGGATCAGAAATATCTGAATTATATGTTAAAGGTGGCTGCTTTGTTGATCCAGAAATAGAAAAAGCAAAAGATGTTGATACAGCTATTATTAATATGAGTTTAAAAAATGGTGTTCTAGCAACAATTAACAATTCAAGGAAAGCAGTTTATGGTTACGACCAACGAATCGAAGTTCTGGGTTCAAAGGGAGTTTTAAAAGTTGAAAATAAACTTTTAAATAAAGTTGTAAAAGGGACAGGAGAAGGGTTTATATCATCAAACCCTCAAAACTTTTTCATTGATAGATACGAACAATCATATAAAAAAGAATTGATGAATTTTGTACAATCAATAAAAGGGGACCTCGTTGATCATGCAGATGCAGATGATGGACTACATGCTCTTAAAGCAGGATTAGCTGCAAATAATTCATTACTAAACAATACTCCGTTCTTGGTATAAATGACATGTTAAAGACAAAAAAAGGAAATGTTTTTAGCGTGATTATTATTTTCATTGTCTTATCTTGCTCTGGTTTAGAAAAACAACAAGATAAACCATTAAAAAAAGTTTCTATTAATATGGTAACTCATGGCCAAGCAACTGATCCCTTTTGGAGCGTAGTTAGTAATGGCGCTAAAGATGCAGCAAAAGAACTTGGAATAGATTTTTATTATCAATCACCACAAAATTTCGATATGATAACCATGTCACAAATAATTGATGCTGTCGTTTCAACTAACCCTGATGGTATCATTGTTTCTGTCCCAGACGTAGCCGCCTTAAAGAAAAGTATTCTAGCTGCATCAAAAAAAAATATACCCATCATTGTAATTAATGCTGGTAGCGAAATTATGGGAGAGGTTGATATTCTTACTTATGTTGGACAAAGTGAATATGAAGCAGGAATGAAAGCAGCAAAAGAATTAATTAAATACAATATTACAACTGCTCTATGTGTAAATCATGAAATTGGAAACATTAGCCTGGATAAAAGAGAACAGGGCTTTAGAAAAGTTTTAAAAGAAAATAATATCGATGTGAAAACAATACCTATTGATGCCTCAGATCCATCAGTTGCCAGAGAAACAGTTAGAGCATACCTCTCTACTGACAACAATATAGACGGAATACTAACTCTCGGTCCTCTTGGAGCAATACCCATTATGAGTTTATTAAAAACCATTGATAGAGAAAAAACAATCAAGTTAGCAACCTTTGATTTTACACCTGAAATAATTGATGGCATTATGAATGATCAAATCGTATTCGCCTTAGATCAACAACAATATCTTCAAGGGTATTTACCGGTAATATTAATGAATCTATATATAACCAATAAAAATACCCCCGCATTTGAAAAACTAGAAACAGGGCCCAGTATAATTAATATTAAAAATGCACAAGATGTATTGGTTTTGAGCAAAAAAGGAACAAGATAATTTTATCTAAAAGATTATTTTCAAGACCAGAGACAGGTGCTTTACTCGGTCTCATATTTGTATGGTTGTTTTTCGCGATTTTTGCTCATAACGGGTTCCTATCTGTTTATGGCGTAAAATCTTACCTCCAAGTTTCATCTGAAATTGGAATTCTTGCAGTAGGTGTTGCGCTATTAATGATAGCTGGGGAATTTGATTTATCTATTGGGTCACTAATTGGTTTCTCAAGTATGTCAATAACATTACTGACAATAGAAGCAAATATGCCAATGCCCCTAGCCTCTATTTTGACTTTAATAATGACAATTTTTATTGGGTATTGCAATGGTCTTACAGTCGTAAAAAGCGGGTTACCCTCTTTTATTATCACACTTGGATCTTTATTTATTATAAGAGGTTTAACCATTGCCATAACAAAACTAATCACTGGTAGGACCCAGATTAGCGGAATTGATGAATCAAGTGGTTACGATTTTATGCATTCAATCTTCAGCAGCAACATAAAAATAGCTGATGTTGATTTTCCTATATCAATATTTTGGTGGCTCTTATTTGTATTTTTAGGATATTTTATGTTAAACCAAACACAAATAGGAAATTGGGTTTTTGCTACCGGTGCGTCAAAAGAGAGCTCAAAACTAATGGGTATTCCTATTAGAAAAATAAAGGTTTCCCTTTTTATGTTAACCGCCTTTTGCGCGTGGTTTATTGCGGTGATTCAAGTGACCACTTTTAATGGTGCTGATGTTTTAAGGGGTGAACAAAAAGAATTTATTTCAATAATTGCAGCTGTAATTGGAGGAACTTTGCTTACAGGTGGGTATGGATCAATCATCGGTGTTATGATAGGAGCTTTAATTTTTGGTATTGTCAAACAAGGAATAATTTTTGCAGGTGTTGATGCTGATTGGTTTCAAGTGTTTATGGGTGTGATGTTGGTTTCTGCCGTTTTAGTTAATGGTCGTTTTAAAAAAAAGTACATACATGAATTCTAACAGACTAGACCTTTATAAGATTTATAAAAACTTTGGGAATGTAAAAGCCTTAAAAAATGTTTCTATGAATACTAAGTCTGGGCAAATTAATTGCATCCTTGGTGATAATGGAGCCGGAAAATCAACATTAGTAAATATCATTTCTGGAGTCTTTCGGCAAGATGAAGGGGATTATAAAATTAATGATGAAATTGTATCTTTCTCTAGCCCTATGGAAGCAATGAATGCAGGTATATCAACAGTATATCAAAACTTAGCTATTATACCTATTATGAATATTTATAGGAATTTTTTTTTAGGACAGGAACCAACAAAAAAAGGTTTTTTTAAAACCTTTGATAAAGAGTTTGCAACACAAACGACCATCGAAGAGTTAGAAAAATTTGATATTAAAATAGAAAACCCTAAAAGAGCAGCTGGTACACTTTCAGGCGGCGAAAGACAAATACTCGCAATTGCGCGAGCACTATATTTTGGGGCAAAAATTCTCATTCTTGATGAACCTACTTCTGCTCTAGGGGTTAAAGAATCTAATAAAGTAGTAGACCAAATTATTTCACTTAAAGATCAAAATATTAATGTGATTCTTATTTCTCACAACATAGAGCAGGCATTTATGCTTAGTGATAAATTTTTTATTATTAAAAATGGGGACATGATAGAACAGTTTGAAAAAGATCAAACATCTGTTAATGGGTTGAGAAAAATTTTAGAAAAATAATTTGTTAATACATTGAAAGGAAAACAGTGAAAATGGAAAAAATAGGAATAATTGGCCTTGGAAACATGGGTATGGGTATTGCAAAAAATGTAATCAACAGCGGTTATAGTGCAACAGGATATGATCTTCGTGATTCATGCTTAAAAGAATTGATTAAAAATGGTGGTGAAGCCGCAGAAAGCGTAGAAAAAGTGGGAGAAGCTTGTGATGTTGTTTTTGTAATGGTAATGAATGGTGAACAAGTGAAAGATGTTGTTACAAAATTATCGACAGGATTAAAAGACAGGGGTGTGATAATTATAACAGCAACTATTACACCAGAAGAAGTGAGGGTTGCCCACAAAATTGCGCAAAAAAATAATATAAAAATGATTGATAGTCCGGTTAGTGGAGGTCTTCAGGGAGCACACGAAGGAACATTAACACTTATGACAGCCGCAGAAAATGAAGTGTTTGATAAATATAAGCCTATTCTAGAATCTATATCAAAAAATATGTTTCATGTGGGTGTTAACATTGGAGATGGCCAAACCGTAAAAGCATCTTTACAGGTTTTTATTGGTGCAACTTTCACAGCAATTTTTGAATCATTAGTTCTGGGTTCCAAAGCGGGAATCGATGGTAAAATTCTTTATGATGTTTTTAGCTCTAGTGGTGTAAGTAGTCCGTTATTTAAAAATTGCGCTAGTTTAATAATGGATAGAAAATTTGAAAACACAGGAAGCCACATATCAACAATGCACAAAGACCTCGGAATAAGTATGAATATGGCTAAACAAAATGGCGTCCCTATGTTTACGGCTGCCGCTGCGTATGAATTATTTCAAGCTGGAATTTCAATGTATCCGGAGGGTGATAATTGGTCTATTGTTAAGTTGTTAGAAAAAATGTCAAATACAAAGGTTGAATGGTAATTAATTAATTTTAAAAAAATAATAAAGGAAGAAAAAAATGGCAAAACTAGGTGTAATTACAGACGGAATCAGTACAGATTTTGAACATGCTTTAAAGATCATGAGTCAAAACAATTTAGATCAAGCAGAGCTGCAATATCTGTGGGATAAGGAAGTTGGTGACTTTGATAAATCTGAAATTGATAAGATTGAAGAACTTTTAAAAAAATACAACATGGACGTGTCTTGTATCTCACGTCATAATTTTGCAGGTATTGGCGTACACGAAGTCAGTATTGGAGATAATACATACAACCATCATATGGAAAAATTAAAAGAGTGTATTGACATGGCTAAGAGGTTTAACTCCCCGTTAGTGAGAATAATGAGTTTTAGAAAAGAAATGGTTTTATTTGGAGAGCATGGCGCAGAGAAATGGAATGTTAGCGATGGTGCCTGGAGTAAATTAGTCGAGCTTTTAACTCCAGTGGTTAACCTAGCAAAAGAATCAGATATCATGCTTGTTGTAGAAACTGGAAATAACGCAATGATTACATCTTGTTTCTTAGGTAGAAAACTAATTGACGATTTAGACACAAAACATTTAAAAGTTCTATGGGATCCAGCAAACGCTCTTTATTGTGGAGAAAACCCAAGTAAGAATGCATTAGATTCTATGGAAGGCGGATACCTTGGCCATGTTCACATGAAGGATGTTGAAGTTGCTATTCATCAAGCAAAAATTAAGTGTGTAGCGCTTGGAGAAGGGCAAATGGCACCTCATCTACAGAAAATATCAGAACGATTAAACCAAATAGGTTATGATGGTTCCATGTCTTTAGAAAGTGTATACAGACCAACCGAAGGAAATTTTGAAGATGGATTTAATGCATCCATAACAAAATTCAAAAACCTGTATTCGTAAAAAGAAAGGGTTACTCTAGAATGAATATAAAAAATAATATATATCTTCAAATTGCACGTTCAGCTTTATTTTGTTTAGTACTACAGTTTTTTAATTCGTGTACAACAGGCGATAAGGGGTATGTTTTTAAATATTCTAATGAACAACCCGAGACAGCGATACGTAGTCAATCAATGCTTTTTTTTAAAGAGAGACTTGAAAAGGAATCGGATGGTAAAATTAAAGTAGATCTTTTTTTTAGTGGCGTACTTGGTAACGAAAGAGAACTTATGGACCTTGTTTCAACTGGTGCTCTCCAAGGCACTAGGGGGGGGTTTTTTAATGACGTTAATCCAAAATTTAATTTACTCACGCTTCCTTTTCTTGTTTCTAATTGGGATGAAGCATCAAATTTAGTGAACAGTTCTTTGATGAAAACTATAAACGCTGGGTCTAGAACCAACGGCTTTCATGTTCCGGCAACAGGGATATCACAAGGATTTCGAGCTCACACAAATAATAAAAAACCAATTTTAACTCCACGTGACTTTAAAGGTTTAAAAATGAGAGTTCCAATGCAAGAAGTTTTCATTCAGACAGCTCGGGCTTTCGGTGCAAACCCGCAGGAATTAGCAGCTATTGATATTTATCAAGCACTACAAACCGGTGTTATTGATGGCCAAGATAATCCACCATCTAATATATGGGATTTTAAAATGTATGAAGTTTCAAAATACCTTACAGTTACAAACTACGCAACGGGACCAGATCCTTTCATAGTTAACCTGAAATGGTATAATACGCTTCCACCTGAATTGAAAATTATTTTTGATAGAGTAGCGAAAGAGGCTATTGCTAAAAGCGATCAAATGAATAGAGAAAAAGAGTCTGAATATCTTGATATGTTATCAAAACACTTAAAAATAAATTACATATCCGGAAAAGATCTGATTCCATTTCAGGAGGCGGTTAAGCCAGTTTATAATTATTTTATAAATAAAGGAATGTTTACAATGGCTGAGATTAAAGAAGCACAAAAAATTGCTAAGCAAAAAAACTAACACATTAAAAAGAAAAAAAACCATATTCTAAACTCCACAAAAAAAAAATTCTTAATTATAAATAAGTACTTAGAAAAAACTTTAATTAGTTTGCTGTTTTTTGTGTTTTCAATAACATTTGTTCTCGTTTTTTTAAGATATGTTCTTAATCAGTCTATAACGGGGGCAAATGAAATTGTAACAATTCTATTTATTTATACTACAGCTATTGGTTCAGCAATATCTATTGATAAAAACGAACATATTTCAATTGATATACTTGTTAATTATTTAAGTTTAAGGAATCAGAAAATAATCAAAACAGTACAACTGATTTTGCTGGTTTTTCTACATATAACGATATTTGTATACTGTTTAGATTGGATTAAAACAGCGGGTGGATATCTAATGCCCGCTACTGGTCTTCCAAGAATAATTACTATCGCAAGTATTCCTATTTGCTGTTTATTATCTATTTTATACTGTATTAATGCTGCTGGAATGCTCTTTACCAAACTCAGTACGAATGATAAAAACTAAAATATGATAGTTTTATTATTTAGTCTGTTTGCTTTTTTAGCAATTGGTGTTCCAATTGCATTTTCACTTGGACTTTCAACAACATTATATTTTATAATATTTAATAAAGACTTATTACAAGTTGTCCCTCAAATGTTATTTGCCGGGATGGACTCTTATACATTGATTGCTTTACCACTTTTTATTTTAATGGGACAATTAATGAATGAAAGTAAAATAACATCCAGACTAATTGATTATTGCTTAATCTTTATTGGTAACATAAGAGGGGGACTTGGAATAGTAAATGTTATTTCTAGTATGCTCTTTGGTGGAATATCAGGTTCTTCTGTTTCTGACACAGCTTCTATCGGATCAATTTTAATTCCAGAAATGAAAAAACGAGGTTACCCAGAAGAATACGCTGCTGGACTTACAGTTGCTTCTTCTACAATGGGTATGATAATACCTCCCAGTATACCAATGGTCCTTTATGCCGTGACAGCACAGGAATCTGTGGGAAGATTATTTCTCGGAGGAGTGTTTCCAGGAATTATGGTAGGTGTTTTCCAACTATTAATAACAATTGTGATTTCAAATAGAAATTCTTTCCCTAGAGAAAATATAACTGTTTCTTTTGATACAATATTAAAAATGACATTAAAAAACTCTTATATATTGTTTATGCCTTTTTTTGTCGTTGGATCTGTGATTCTTGGAGTAGCCACACCAACAGAATCCGCGGCTCTGGGTGTCTTCTATGCTTTAATAATTGGTTTGTTTTTAATTAAAAGTCTGAATTTAAAACGAATTGTAAAAGCATTAAAAAGTGCTGTATTAACAAGCTCTAAAATTATGATTATTATTGCTTTCTCTAAAATTTTTATATGGGTGCTCGCTTTCGAAAGGGTACCCGATGAGCTATCTGAAACAATATCCTCCCTAGGTTTAAATTCTACTAGCATGCTCTTATTGTTCGTTGTTATAATCTTGATTTCAGGAACATTTATTGACGTTAGTCCAGCCATTTTATTGTTTACTCCTGTATTCTTGCCAAGCATAATTCAATTAGGAGTTTCCCCCATTTTGTTCGGGGTTGTTTTAGTCATTGGTCTTGCAGTTGGCGCTTGCACGCCTCCTGTTGGTAACTGTTTAAATGTCTGTGCAATTATAACAGGGCTTAGTATTGGAAAGATTTTTAAAGGTGCTGCACCTTTTTTAATCGCAAACATCGTTACGTTAATTATTATTGTACTGTTCCCAAATATCGTTACTTGGTTACCAGAAGCAATTATGAAATAAAATTTATAAAAACAAATAAGGATTGAATAAAATGGAATATGACATAACACTAATAGGTAATTACACTAAAGATAAAATTGTAACACCAACAGAAACGAAGTATGTTGATGGCGGTGGTTTTAACTATGGCGCACACGCTGCCATTTCCTTAGGTGCAAAAACTGCCGCAATTACTCGCTTAAAAGAAAATGACAAACACGTGGTTGATAATTTAGTAAGTGCTGGTGTTGATGCATATCCTACCTATACAAAAAACTCAACTCATATGGAGCTTATATATCCAACAGATGATTTCGACGATAGAATTTTAGTTATGCCTAAGTCAGCTGGGTCGTTTACATCAGATCAATTTGAAAATATTAATTCTAAAGTTTTTTTAGTAAATGCTTCGATTAGAGATGAGTTCAAAGTTGAAACATTAGTTGATCTGAAAAAAAAAGGATCTCTAATCGGAATAGATTTGCAAGGCTTCATTAGAACTATAGATAAAAATAATATATTGATAAACAGTGATTGGGAGGAAAAAAAAGAGGCCTTAGGATTAACGCATTATTTGAAAGCAGATGGTGTTGAAGCAGAGTTTTTAACGGGAGAATCAGATTTAATATCAGCAGCTAAAATTTTAAAATCTTATGGACCTAAAGAAATTATAATTACACACAAAGACGGTGTTCTTGTTTATGATGGTGAAAATGTTTTTCAGGAACCCTTCATTCTTGATAAAATTGTTGGTCGTAGTGGAAGAGGTGATACCTGTGGCGCGAGCTATGTTTATAAACGCTTAACATTAAACGCAAAAAATTCAATAAAGTGGGCTGCTGCTGCAACTAGTTTGAAAATGGAATCAGATACTCCCCTTAAAAACACAATACATGAAATTGAAAATAGAGTAAGTAAATATAAATAATTAAATGAGCTAAGTTAATCTATGCTAACCCTAATATATCTTTTAATAACAATTGTCTTTATAGTTCTTTCTACAGCTAAATACAAGGTTCACCCCTTCTTAACTCTGCTTATTGCTTCCTTGGGAATGGGGGTGTTAAGTGGTTTAGATGTTAATTTTGTTGTTAAAACTGTATCAGAAGGCTTTGGAAACACCTTGAAAAGCATAGGTATTATAATTGCATGTGGTTCAATTATTGGTACTTTTTTAGAAAAAACAGGAGCTGCAAAATCTATAGCTAACAAAGTTTTACAAGTTGTTGGGAATAAAAATTCTGCTTTAGCAATGAATTTAACTGGTAGCATTGTCTCTATTCCTGTGTTTTGCGATTCAGGTTTTGTCATACTTTCCACATTAAATAATGCAATAAACAAAAAAACGGGTATATCACTTTCCGTGCTTGGCACTTCTCTCGCTGCTGGGTTATACGCAACTCATGTTTTTGTACCTCCGACCCCTGGGCCTTTAGCGGCAGCATCTATAATTGGGGCAGATGTCGGGCTTGTTTTAATTTTTGGTTTATTAATTGCAATCCCTGTTTCAATAGTTGGTTGGTTGTGGGCATCATATTACTGTTCTAGGTTTTCGATAAATCAAAAAATTGATAATGACGATCTCAATATTGAAACTAAAAGCCATACAAATCTAACAATGTCAGTTCTACCTATTATTATTCCCATAGTACTAATTACACTTAAATCAATTATTAATCACCCAACCATAGAATTAGAAAACCTATTTATCAATAATGTTATCTCTTTTTGTGGACACCCAATTATAGCAATTCTCTTTGGGGTTTTTATCGCGATGTTTTCGGCTACTAATTTTTCATTAGAACAACATTTTGATTGGGTTTCTAGTGCTCTTAAATCAGCAGGTGTAATAATCCTTATTACTGGTGCTGGTGGTGCTTTTGGTAATATTTTAAGAGCTACATCAATTGGAGATACTATAAGTCAAAGTCTTTTAACTTTTGAGGTGGGGCTTCTTTTACCATTTATTATTGCTGCCTTTTTAAAAACAGCACAAGGGTCATCGACTGTTTCAATTATTACCACGTCAGCGATGGTTTTACCATTGCTAGATTCACTAGGCTTATCAAGCGAAATGGGGAAGGTGCTTACAGTACTTTCAATTGGTGCTGGCGCAATGACAGTCAGCCATTTAAACGATAGTTATTTTTGGATAGTATCCCAGTTTTCAAACATGAATACTAAAACAGCGTTACATTGTCATACTGCGTCAACATTATTGCAAGGTTTAACGAGTATTGTTTTGATAAAAATCATATCGCTGTTTTTATTAGTATAATATCATTCATTTATTGCATTACTTATATCTGTAATTATTCCGCTAACCCTTAATTTTTTACAGAAGTCAATAGAAGATTCTGAATTCACAGTCCAAGTATTAATAAAAACATTTTTCTTTTTACATATACTTACTAGCTCTTTCTTTAAAAAATCAGCTCGTGGATGTATACAATCAGGGTGACAAAAATTCATCCATTTTAACATATTCATATTTTCAAATAAAAACCCCGTTTTAACATGAGGTATTAACCATCTTGAGTAAAAAACTATTAGAGGATTAAAAGAAGATATTAAAATTTTTTGTCTTACTTTATTTTTTTTTAAAAATGTTTTAAGCGCTGAAATTGTAGAAAAATCAAAAAGACCTGAAAACTTAATTTCTATATTTAGCCTAATATTATCTGACATATTATTAAAAACGTTTTCTATCCTTGGGATGTTTTTTTGATTGTTTGGATGAGAAAATATTCCTGTTTTTATTTTATCTAATTTTGTTGAAATCATTTGATGTATGTATCCCGACGAATCTGTTTCTTGCTCAAGTTGATGATTATGTGAACAATACAACACACCATCTTTTGAGGAGATTATATCGAGTTCTATACCAGTAAACCCTCGTTTTTCAGATTCTTTATATGCTTCTAATGTGTTTTCCGGATAATCGTTGGTAACACCTCTATGAGAAAACAGCATGGGTTTTGAAGAATAAAAGTCTTCCATTCCTCGACCGCGCCAATATCTTAAATAACTAACAACTGTTAATAAAAGAACAAAACAAACTAAAATCATTTTAAAGGCAGGAGTGTTAACCTTCTAAATTCTTTACTTTCCCTTATATATGTTTCGTCAAACCAAGTAGTCCTATATTTACCGCTATGATATAAATCAGCTTGGTCATCATAATGTTTGCTGTTGTATAAACCTGATTGACCGGTGGGAATAATTTGCTGTGTCTCATTCAAATTACTGAAATCTACTACACGCCTCATTGAAGCACCTGCTGTTTGAGCATAAGGTTTGCTAAAAGAATAAGAACCAGCGTTTGGTGATTTATCTGAACCGCCGGAAAGATATGGACCGACATTAAAACCAAATATCCAATCTAATATTTTCTTGCTCCCCATTTTGTGTTCATGTTTTAAGTAGTGAGCTCTTCCCCATTCCCAATTTTTCATATTGTGCCCTACAATATTTTCAATGTCTTCTATACCATTAACGACTGACCTTTTTAGTACTTCTTCAAGCGTTTCTATTTTTCCTTTTGTTCTTATATCATCTATCCATGAAGAGGAGCCCTCTGCCAAAATTTTTCTTAAACTTCTACTGTGTAAATACTTCATAGAGGTAAAAGCTTCTAAATATTTATCACCGAGTAAAGATAGCTCATCACCAAATAGTTCAATCACTAATTGACGAAGAACTGAGTGAAATATAAGCGCACCTTTAGAATCAGGGGTTTCAATAAAATTCCAATCCGTGAGTATTTTCATAGACTTATTAATTTTTTCGTTTTCCTCTGTAATATTTACTGTCAAAAAGTACGGTGTGATTTCTTTAGCAAATAAAGAAGTGTAATCAAGTTGAACTGATTTCATATCATCAACACTTGCCGTGCTTAAAGTGTCAAGTCGAGAAACAATTTGTTGTGCTCTACTGGGATCGGCCCATAAACCGCTTATGTAGTATGGAAAGGTATCATCAATTGTTTTGTTGTTAGCAGTCGCTATATACCCTGATTCAGGATTAAATAAATAAGGCATTTCTTTAAACGGGACTCTCCCCTCCCAATCATAATCAGGGTCGTGACCCGGCCTAGGTATAAGACTTGAGCCTTCTTTTCTAATCGGAACGTAAACAGCAGGCCTCCAGCCTATATTACCAAATACATCAGCGTAAACAATGTTTTGTCCAGGAACACCAAAGTTTTTTACAGATTTAGAAAAATCGTCCCAGTTTTTTGAAGTTGCTAAACCAAATAACCCATCGATTTCTTTCGTTAACCAATTACCTGTCCAAGCCATAGAAAGCGCAACGGTATCGTCTTTTATTAAACTATGTACGTCGGTGATAATTGGTCCATGATGTGTTAACCTAATTGTAATAGTTGTATCCCGGTCATTTTTTAATGGGATTTTTTCTGTAATCACTATCATATCCTGATAACTATCGTTGTATAGATATTGATTTGAATTTTCTGGGTTTATTGATTCAATAAAAAAATCCATATCATCAACCATTGAATTTGTTAGACCCCAAGCTATGTGTTCGTTTTGGCCGATAATTGGCATAGGGATCCCAGCCAAACAAAGACCACTTACATTGAACCGGCCTCCTTTTAAATGCATTTCATACCACCTTGGTGGTTGTGTGAATTTTAAATGTGGATCATTCGCTAAAAGAGGTTTCCCGGATTCTGTTCGTGTACCCGAAACAACCCAATTATTAGAACCAGAAACAGAAGAATTATAACCAAGTAACTTTTCAAGTAATAATTCTTGATCCATGATTTTTGAAAAAGAGATGTTTTTAACTGATTGGTTTTTTTGAGTTATAGTTGGATGTTCATCAGCATAATATGGATAAACTTCTTTTAGTTTTTCTTTTCCAAAATAATTCTCAATTGCACCGAATACAATCTCTGGCTTCCAAGAAGATGACATTTCCCGCGCCATCATCCTTGAATATCCCGTAACAATAGAGGGGTTCCAAACAGGTGGTTTTAATTGAAGTATCTTAAATTCAATTGGTAAGTCGTCGTACACTTCTTCAATTCGATAGTTTATACCTGCACAAAATGCATTTATTAAAGAGATTGTTTCGGGGTCTAATTCTTTAACTAGTTTTTTAGCTGTGTCATGAATTCTCCAAGTTCTTAGATATATATCACTTTCAAGTAATTCATCTCCAAGAGCATATGATAATTCTCCCCTAACAGAAAAATTAACTATCGACATTTGAAACAGTCGGTCTCTAGCTGCGTAATAACCAGAGGCATAAAACAAATCTTCCTCGTTTTGAGCGAAGATATGAGGGACACCAAAACTATCTGTATAAATATCTACAGAATTATTAAGACCGTGTATTGATTGGTGACCTTCATATTTTGGTGTCGGATGAATAAGATACCAATATATTATTGAGAAAGATATTATTAACGTTATAGAAATAAGTTTATTTTTCATTTATAGGTCATTTGATTTGTAACAAGACTTTACTGTTTTTTGTCAATTGTTAATAGAATTCTTTTGTCTGGGTCAATTCTTATTTTATTATACTGAGGAATTGCTATCATTATTGGTTCGTTTGTTATAACTAATTTTTTTTTAGTAAATCCAATGTTTGATTTATAAAAAACCTCAACTGGCATTGAAAAATCACTGTTTTCCCAACTAAGCTCAACAAACGTGTGGTTTGAACCATGAGTGGTTTTTTGATTAATTACGGGGTATTGGTTTTCATAAAGATATACTTTAAAAAACCAATCAATATTTGTTCCAATTTCATTATGAACAATATCAATAAAATCACTAGTCGTTATCTGGTTATTAGGAAGGTGTTTTTTTGAATGTAATACGTCTTTTAGTATTTTAAAAAAACTCTCGTCTCCCACTAAGTATCGAAGCATGTGCAAAACAAAAGCTCCTTTATAATATGGATCCAAACCAAAAACTTGACTCATTGTAGAGTTTCTTTCTAAAACAATAGGTTTACTAAGTGGTATTTTTTTTGAAATATTTTTAGTAAGAAAAGAATTGTATTCTTCATAACCATATTTTTCTTCAATATATAGGGCTTCACAATAAACGGCAAAACCTTCATGTATCCAAAAATCTGACCAATCACTAACGCTTAAGTAATTACCCCACCATTCATGAGCCATTTCATGAAACAATAAAAAGTCATACCCTTTTTCGTTTTTTTTATAATCATTTCCATACGCAATCATAGTTTGATGCTCCATACCGAAATATGGTGTGTTAACAAGTCCCAATTTTTCTTCGATCCAAGGGAACTGTCCAAAGTTTCTAGTAAAAAAATCAACAAATATTTCTACCTGATCTAATAGTTTTTGAGCACCTTCTAAATTTTCTTTTAGAACATAAAACTGAACCCTTAAGGGTTTTCCTAAAGAAGGAACAATCCTTTCGATTAACTCAAAGTGCCCAACTGTAAAATTTATATTATATGGATTAATACTATATTTTGTACTCCAATGCCATGTTGTCCATTTGTTTTTATGTTCTTTTACATTTTGAAGGTTTCCATTAGATGCTACAGATAGCGGTTTTGGAACAGTAATGTGAAGTTCAGCACTTTCTGGTTCATCACTTGGGTGCTCTTTAGAAGGATACCAAAGATGAGAACCATTAGACTGACAAGAAACACCAATCCAGGGATAACCATCTTTGCTTTTGCTCCACGTAAACCCACCATCCCATGGCGGGTTTTCCGCTATTGGAGGCTTCCCTTTATATTCTACAGTAACCAAAATTGTAGAATTAATTTCAAGGTTTTGAGGCTTTATAAATATAGTATTGTCACGATGTTTAAAAGGAGTTGTAACACTATCTATCATTACCTTTGATATAAAATATTGATTTAATAAATCTAATTCTATAAACCTTACTTCATCAATTATCTTAATTTTAATATTAACATGTCCAGATATTATTTTTCTTTTTGGGTCAACTTTTAGTCTTATATCATAATGCCTAACGTCTACTCCTAATTGATTCTTACTTAATTTTCCGCCGGAGGTTATATCTTTAGAAAACACTATCGATAAGAAGCTAAATATCAATAACAATCCCCTCATGTTTTAATTATTTTATATTGATATTGATAAATTCCAACCTGCTTAGGAACCTCAACTAAGTTAACAAATTTAAGTTTTGAGCTTTGTATTTTATCAGAAAAAAGAGGAACGCCTTCACCAAATATATGTGGATGTGGTGTAATGTATATATCAGTTAAAAAAGGGTAAAACCTAGAATACGTTTTACCACCACCAACAATAAAACATTTTTTTGATGAAATGTTTTTTAAAACATCTCTTGGGTTATCACTTCTTTTTACTACTATTACTCCTCGACCTTTTAATTCGTGAGCTATCGTGTTTTTAGTATTGGAACCCATAATAATTGGATATCCCATAGTCTGCTTTTTAAAAAGCGGTAGGTCTTTTGTCCAGGTTATTATTTCGTTACTATGTCTAGCAATAAAGCCATCTACCGTCACTGCCGCAATTAGTATAATTTCAGATGGCAAAATTATAACACGGTTAAGTTAAAAGTTTTTAACTAGTCTTTTTAGGTATATATAGATCTGTAACAGTTCCTTCAAAAACTTCTGCTGCATTTGCAAATGTCTCTCCTAATGTTGGATGAGGGTGAACTGTTAAACTAATATCTTCGGCGTCTGCACCCATTTCAATAGCTAATGCACCTTCAGATATTAAATCACCAGCATTAGGACCAACTATTCCAACACCAATCGTCCTCTTCGTTTCTTTATCAAAAAGAATCTTTGTTCGTCCTTCATTTCTACCTAAGGCAAGAGATTTTCCACTAGCCGCCCAAGGGAACTCGCCTTTTTCATAAGAAATAGATTTTTGTTTTGCTTCAGTTTCGGTTAAACCTACCCAAGCAATTTCTGGATCTGTAAAAATAACTGCTGGGATAGCTTTGGAATCAAAGGCCGCTGGTAAACCACATATCACTTCAGCCGCGACTTTTCCCTCATGTGTTGCTTTATGGGCTAACATAGGGTTTCCAACAATATCACCAATTGCATATATGTTATCGACACTTGTTTTTTGATATTTATCAACTGATATAAAACCTTGCTTATCTACTTTTATACCTGTTGTATTTACTCCCATTTTATCTGTGTTAGGCCTTCTACCAACAGAAACCAGAACTTGATCATATGTTTCAATATTTTCTTTTCCATCGCGTTCCATTGTAACGCTCAAACCTCCAGTAGAAGATTCTTCAACTTTAGTAATTTTTGTAGATAATAAAATTTGATTGAATTCTTTTTTTAATTTTCGAGCCAGTGGTTTTACTAAATCTGGATCAGCGCCAGGAAGTAGGTTAGGTAAAAACTCTGCAACACTTACAGATGCACCTAAAGCGCTAAAAACCGTTCCCATTTCTAAACCAATATAACCACCACCAATAACAAGGAGACTCTTTGGGATTTTCTTAAGATCGAGTGCTGTCTTTGAGGTTAACACATTTTCATTTTCAAATGGAATCCCAGGTATAACTGACGAAGACGATCCAGCAGCAATGATACAATGATCGAACGTAATAGTTTCTTTTTTTGTATCAATTTTTAATTGCACTTCTGTATCTGATAAAAAAGTTGCCTCTGCTTGTACAGTTTCAACCTTCCTAGCTTTTGCCATTTGCCCAATTCCATTTGACAATTGTGAAACAACCTTGTTTTTCCAGTCTCTTACAGAATCAATATCTATTTTTGGTTTAGAAAAAGTAACACCCATTTTTTTTAAAGACTCTGCCTCTTCTAGAACCTTTGCTATGTGCAAAAGTGTTTTTGAAGGAATACAACCCCTATTAAGACAGACCCCTCCGAGCGTTGGGTCTTTATCAACTAACATTACCTTTCGTCCAAGATCAGCGGCTCTAAAAGCAGCTGCATAACCACCTGGACCCGAACCAATTACTAATATATCTATGTGTTTATTTTTTACCATTTAACATCACTCGAAAGTAGATACATCAAGGAGAGATCTTGAAAAAAATGTCGTAAAAGAAGCACCAAGCGCACCGTCTATAACGCGATGATCATAAGACAATGAGTATGGCATAACAAAAGTTGGGATAATTTCTTTGTTTTTATGATCATATAAAGGTTTCCAAGAGCTTTTAGAAACACCCATAATTGCTACCTCTGGGGGGTTAATAATCGGAGTAAAATTTGTTCCTCCAACTCCACCCAAACTAGAAATAGTAAAAGAGCCACCTTTAAGTTCTTCAGGTTTTAGTTTTTTAGTTCTAGCTCTATCACTTATATCCATTAACTCTTCGGAAAGACCTAGTACTGATTTATTATCTGCGTCTTTTATAACAGGAACAACCAACCCTGTTGGTGTGTCCACAGCTATACCAATGTTGAAATAATTTTTTTGAACCAGGTTTTCACCTAAGTGGTCTAAGGAACTATTAAAACGAGGAAACTCTTTTAAAGTTTTGACAACTGCTTTAATAATAAAAGGTAAAAATGTTACTTTAATGTTTTTTTTCAGACCCTCCTTCTTTAATTCTTTTCGTTTTGAGTTCAAAATAGATATGTCTGCCTCATCAAACTGAGTAACATGGGGTATTGTTTGCCAGGCTTGTTGTAATCTTTCACCTGTGATTTTTTGAATTTTTGTTAGCGGCGTATTTTCGACAACCCCCCATTGAGAAAAGTCAATTTTTGGAAAACTTGTGGCAGCTACAGGTCCACCTCGGACCATTTTTTGTTTTATATAGCCGTGCAAGTCGTCTTTTGTAATTCTACCTTTTGCACCAGTTGCTCTAACCGACGATAAATCAATTTCTAATTCTCTTGATAACCTTCTAACGCCAGGACTTGCAAAGGTTTTGTCTGTAGATGGCTTTGTTTCTTGTTTTACTTCTACAGGTTTTACGCTTTCTTCTGGGGTTTCTTCTGGGGTTTCTTCTGGGGTTTCTTCTGGGGTTTGAGTATCGCGTTTATCTTTATCATCAGACGCAATCTCAATAGAGAGAAGTGATTCACCGGTTTTAACCTCATCTCCCATAACAACAAAAACCTCTTTTACTATTCCACTGTTTTCTGAGGGGATTTCCATACTGGCTTTATCTGATTCCAATACTAAAATAATATCATCTACAGAAACGGTATCCCCAGGCTTAATTAGAATTTCACTTACATCTGCCGAATCAATACCTTCGCCTAGATCTGGTAACACAATTTTTTTTAACATATTATACCGTTATTGGGTTGGGTTTAGTTGAGTCAATATTATATTTTTTCATCACCTCATTAGCCACACTCATTTTTATTTTCCCATCATTTACTAATGCGCGGATTGCTGTTAAAACAATATAATATCGATCAACTTCAAAAAAGTGTCTAAGATTTTCCCTTGTGTCACTGCGCCCAAAACCATCTGTTCCCAATGAATAAAAAGAACCAGAAACAAACGGTGAAACTTGCTCTGTGCACATTTTAACATAATCAGAAACCGCAACAGTAGGAACGAGGTTTTTATTTAAAGATTTTTCTATGTGTGATTGTTTAGGTTTTTTACCAGGGTTCATTAAGTTCCATCTTTCTACTTCTTCAGCTTCTCTTCTTAATTCAGTAAAAGAGGTTACGTTCCAAATTCCTGATTCAATACCCCAATCGTCGTTTAAAAGTTTTGAAGCTTCAATGACCTCATTCAACAATGGCCCACTACCAAGTAACCTTATTGTTGGGTTTTTTGTTGAATGTAATTTATACATTCCCTTTATAATATCTTTTTCAATGCCTTCAGGCATCGCTGGGTGTACGTAGTTTTCATTTTCTAAGGTTAGATAATAAATAACGTCTTTTTGTTCGTAGAACATTTCTTTTATTCCATGTTGAACAACAACAGCTATTTCATAAGCATATGCCAAATCATACGCCTTAACATTAGGTGTTACAGCCGCAGCTATATGACTATGCCCATCTTGATGTTGCAACCCTTCACCGTTTAGTGTTGTTCTTCCAGCCGTACCTCCAAGTAAAAACCCGCGAACACGCATGTCGCCAGCTGCCCAGATAAAATCCCAAACTCTTTGAAACCCAAACATAGAGTAATAAATATAGAACGGTATCATATTTTCACCGGTGGTCTGGTATGACATTCCCGCAGCTATGAAAGATGATATAGCCCCAGCTTCGTTAATCCCTTCTTCAAAAATTTGCCCATTAACAGCTTCTTTGTAATATAAAAATTGATCTGAATCAACAGGTTCATATAGTTGACCTTTGTGTGCATATATACCAAGCTGCCTAAAAAGTGGGTCCATTCCAAACGTTCTTGCTTCATCAGGGATAATGGGAACAATGTTTTTTCCTACTTTTTTATCTCTACATAGAATTGTTAACAAGCGAACAAATGCCATTGTTGTAGATATAGCTCTTTCGCCGGTACCGTCTAATAATTCTTGGAGAATTTTTACATCCGGTGGTGTCATTTTTTCATTTCTAACAACCCGGCTGGGTAGTGATCCACCAAGTTCATTTCTTCTGTTTTTTAAATACTTTATTTCTTTACTGTTTGATGCTGGTTTAAAAAATGGTGCTTTTACAGCTTCTTTATCGGTCAAACCCACATTAAAACGATCTCGGAAATAAAGAAGTTCTTCCTCGTTTAGCTTTTTTTGATTGTGAGTTATATTTCTACCTTCGCCGGCAGTACCCATCCCATAACCTTTAATTGTTCTAGCAAGTATTACGGTTGGTTTTCCTTTGTATTCAGTTGCTTCTTTATAAGCAGCGTACATTTTGACTGGGTCATGACCACCAAGCTTCAATGAAATCAACTCATCATCACTTAAATGAGATACAAGATCTAACGTTTCGGGGTATTTTCCAAAAAAATGTTCTCTGAAATATGCGCCACCCTCAACAACATATTTTAAAAGATCACCATCAATAACTTCATCCATTCTTTGTAATAGTTTTCCAGAGATATCTTTTTCAATTAACGCGTCCCAATCAGAACCCCAAATAACCTTTATGACATTCCAACCTGCGCCACGAAAAGCACCTTCAAGTTCTTGGATAACTTTAGTATTACCACGAACAGGTCCATCTAACCTTTGGAGGTTACAGTTTACAACAAAAATTAAATTATCTAACTCTTCTTTAGATGCAAGTGTTAAAGCGCCTTTTGACTCTGGTTCATCCATTTCACCATCACCTAAAAAAGCCCAAACTTTTCTGTCTGTTTTTTTGTATAACCCTCGGTCTGTGATATAACTAAGAAACCGAGCTTGATAAATAGCCATAATAGGACCGAGCCCCATCGAAACAGTTGCAAATTGCCAAAAATCTGGCATTAAATATGGGTGTGGGTATGAAGAGAGTCCGCCAGGTGTAAGCTCTCTTCTAAAGCTTTCTAAATTTTTATCACTAAGACGTCCCTCAACATACGCTCGTGCATACATTCCTGGTGAACCATGTCCTTGAAAAAAGATTAAATCTCCTCCGTTAGGATGGTCTGGTCCTTTAAAAAAATGATTAAAAGCAACTTCGTACAAATTTGAAGAAGATGCATATGTTGAAATATGGCCACCAATTCCAGGTGTGTTTGTGTTTGCTCGAACAACCATCGCCATCGCGTTCCAGCGAATAATCGATTTTATTTTTCTCTCAATTTCTCTATCACCTGGGTATTCTGGCTCATCTTTTGGTTGAATGGTATTAATAAAAGGTGTGTTCGTATTGAAAGGAAGCCTGGCTCCTTTTGTTTGGGCATAATCAATAAGCTCCTCTAATAAGAACCGTGTTCTGGCGTGACCATGTTCTTCTAAGGCATCATCAATCGAGTCTAACCACTCTTGCGTTTCTTGTGGGTCTGTATCTTTATAGTGTTTTGACAAAATAATATAAAATGTTAGATAGTAAATCTAATACATTTATGTACTAGACATCTATTTCTTTCCAATCTCCTTTTTTCATTTTTAGCGATAAAATAATAGCCATTAGAAATAAATAAATTGCAAAAGCTATGAAAGGGCTTTTAAACCCGCCACTCAAAACAACACCGGTATAATAGCTGACGGGAAGCATAAACCCCCATATAAGTGAAGATTCTACCAGCGCTGGAAATAAGGTATTTCCAGCTCCCGTTAAAGCTAAAAAAAGTGTAAAGCAAATTGCATCAACAAACTGTAAAAAACCAATCAACCTAAGTCCCCATACTCCGAGTTGAATAATTTCTGGATCGCTTGTAAATAACAATAGTATAAACTTTGGAAATAAAATAAATATAATTCCCATCGTACCCATAATATATTCAGCAATCCTAAGCGACTCTTTAATGCTTTGTTCTGATTTTTTAATTTCTTTAGAACCCATATATTTTCCTACAAGAGTGGCACAAGCCTGACCAACCCCCATTGCAGGCATGAACGATGCATGCATTACAGTGAATAGTAATTGTGTTGTTGCTAACTCGACAATTCCAATTATTGACATTATTTTGTAAAAAAAAGAATAGCCAACAGCTATCATCATTTCTTGACTTCCCATTGGAAGAGCTAGTTTGATTTGTTTTTTTAACATCTCAATATCAAAACCAAGGTTTATAATACCTTTGCTTTCTTTTATTATTTCCTGTTTTTTTAAATAATAAGAATAGTGAAACATCATCCACGCAGAAGAAATTAAAGTCCCAATTGCAGCGCCGGTAACACCCATCCCATCAAAATCAGCCCAAAACCACAAAGATGATAGATCAAAAAGGCCATTGGTTTTTGCGCTTAGAGCTTGGCCAAGTCCTTCTTTTCCATAAATTAAACCAGCGTTTAAATACGCATTAATTATATTGCTTGTTATTGTAACACTTAGGTGAACTTTTGTTTTTTCAATACCAGTATAAAACCCCTGAAAGACAAAGCTTATAGCATTAAAAAAAACACCCGCAGATGAAATACTTAAATAACTTATTGCAATTGGAGCTGTTGCGCCATCAGAAATAAAAAAAGGAATGATCCAATATCCATATACCCAACCAACAATTGAAACTGGAATTGAATATATTGAAGCTAGCAAAAGCCCATTGTTTAGAGCTTTTATGCATTCTTGTTTTTTGTTTTGGCCTAAGCGTCTAGATGTAATCGTTTGAACAGAGGTTCTAATTCCAAGAACAATACTTAGTGCTCCCCATGCCAACATACCGCCCATACCGGTTGCAGCAAGCGCTTCTGGACCAAGATGACCAACCATCGCTACATCGACCAAACTCATAATCACACGGCTTAAATTGCTAATAATTACAGGAAAAGCTAGAAACCAAACGGCTTTAAATATTTTAAAGTCACCAGGAAATAAAAGGGTTTTTAACACTTTCTAAGAAATAATGTAATTGGAAACCGTTTTGATTTGGTTTTCTTCTAAATATTTTTTTGTTTTGCTACAAACAGGAGCCGTAGTAGCAAGATATTTTTTTGTGCTTTTTTGTGCCTGTATAGACTTTGCAATATCAACTATTTTCATTCCGTCTTTCATAATAATACGAGACTTTATGTTTTTAACTATATAAATATTTTTGTTTAAATCTATTGCTAGTTTTGATCTTGGTGGTGCGCCGACAGTCAGTGGGTTGATTTCTTTTAATTTAATAATGTTATTCATTGCGTTCTTTTTGACACTTAACGTGATAAGTTTATGTATTTTTTAATATGAAATTTACTTTATCCAAAAGTGTAAAAGATGCGATAAATAACAACAAACCGGTTTTGGCTTTAGAGTCTACTATAATCGCTAGTGGAATGCCGTATCCACAAAACATTGAGTTTCAAAACAAAGCAGAACGTGTTTGTGCTAGCCTGGGTGTTGTACCTGCAACAATTGCCATCATTAAAGGTGTTGTACATGTTGGGCTTGGTCCCAAAGAATTAAATTTCATAGCAACAAACCCATCTGTTAAAAAAATATCAAAAAGAGAAATTGGTATTTGTTTAGAAAAAAACATTTCTGGGGCGACAACAGTTAGTAGTACTTCACACTTTGCTCACTTGGCAGGTATTAAGGTTTTTTCGACAGGGGGCATTGGTGGCGTTCACCGCGGTTACAAAACATCGCTTGATATGTCACAAGATCTTTTTTCTTTAAGTCAAACACCAATAGTGGTTGTCTGTTCTGGTGTTAAATCTTTTTTAAATGTAGAAAAAACAATAGAAGCTCTCGAAACATTTGGTGTAACAACGGTTGGATATAAAACAGATACCTTTCCACTGTTTTATTCTTCAAAATCTAATAACAAGCTCCAATATAGTTTTAACACTGTGGGTGGTTTAGTTGGTACGTACAGGGAAAACATTAAAAACCAACTACAAAGCTCCTTGTTAGTTCTAAACCCAGTGCCAAAGAAAGATGAAATTTTAGAAGAAAAAATAAAAAATATTATTTCTAAATCAATTTCTAAAATGGAAAAACTCGGAATTATTGGAAATAAAACAACTCCTTTTTTGTTAAATGAAATAGCAGAAAAGACAAAAAACAAAAGTCTAGAAACAAATATTTCTCTTGCATTAAACAATATAAAGCTTGGAGCAAAAATCGCCCTTGAAATGTAGGTGTTTGACATTTTGGCACTTTAATTAAGATGGAATGAAAATTGAAATAGTTAATTATGAATAACTTGAAACAACTAATGCTAAACTACCCAACTTTATCTATCATACTAATCTTGCCTTTTTCGCTAATGTTTGTCTTTGCGTTATTTGGTTTAATTATTAATGTCTTACTTCCTTTTATATTTGCGCTGTGGATAGCAAACTGGGTTTATGGGGTTATTATTGGATCTTCTATGGTTAAACCAATGTATGAACCATTTTGGGTTGTGAGATCAAAAAAACTTTAAACTTATTTAATATTCTATTTTTCTAAAACACCAAAACACTTAACACTTACACCAACATAGTGCCAAAGTGTGGCTGTTATAGCACAACACTCTGAAAACACCACACCTTCCTGTATTTCTGCCGTTTTAAATCTTTTAGGACCAAGTGTTTGAACGGTTGTATTTTTAAGTTTAGATGTTTTTTCATAAACCTTAGACATATCTGGAAACATTGGGAAACCTTCGTGTGGAGTTTTACCTCGAAGAAAAAACAGACCAGACCTATTAACATGGTCGGTTATTAAAACATCTTGTTCTATTCCTCTTATCCTGTCATACATATGAATTTTTTTTATGTTATATGTTTTTTTTAGGCCTAAAATATTAGATGGGGATAATGAGGCTTTGTTAAACTTGATTGGTTTTATAAAAACGTTGTTTTTTTTTTCGTTTATAGTGTGGCCAAATAATGTTTCGTAAAAGTCATTATTGAACCCAAGTGTTTTTGGATTACTATTAAAGTAATGGATTTTCAAACTTTAATACTTCCTAGAACCAAAAAGGCCTGTTCCTACTCGAACCATTGTTGAACCTTCTTCTACTCCTAACTCAAAATCGTTTGTCATTCCCATCGACAGCTCTTTAAGAATGTTTGCTCCAATTTCTTGGTTTATTTTATCTTTTAAATCACGAAGTGTTGAAAACGCGTTTTTGATTTTTTTTTCATCTGATGTATTAGGACCAATTGTCATTAAACCTACAATTTCTAAATTTTGTAATGAAAAACAGGAAATCAACTCTTTGGATATTATAGGTAAAAAACCGTTTTTCTGAGTCTCCCCACTTGTATTTATTTCAATTAAACACTCTGTTTTTTGAGATATTTTTTGAGAGGCATTGTTTATCTTGTTGGCTATTTTAAAAGTATCAACACTGTCAATAGTATCAAAAAAGTGAAGGCATTTATTTATCTTGTTTGACTGAAGGTGACCAATAAACCTTTTTTTTAATGTTTTAAAACCCGGGAAATCAACAAACTTGTTTTCGGCTTCTTGAACTCTGTTTTCACCAATAGTAGTAACACCTAGATTATAACACTTCTCTATTTGTGATATGTCTCTAGTTTTTGTTGCTGCTATTAACTCAACTTTTTGTTTAAAGGATGATTTTTTTTTAGCAACCTCAATTTTTTCTAGAACTGTTTTTAATTTATGTTCAAGGCCCAACTTTATTCTGTTTTTGTTTTATCTTCTTCGGTTTCTTCTATGACTTTTGGTTCTGAACTCTCTTCAGTTTTCTCAGCTTCTTCCATCACTCTTGTAATTGATGAAATAATACTTCCATCATCCAGTTTGACCAAGCGAACACCTTGTGTGACACGACCAATTGTTCTAATAGCACCAACCGGTTGACGCATTAATACACCCGCGTCTGTAATAACAATTAAATCATCTGAATCCACAACTTCCATTATTTTAACCATCTTACCTGTTTTGTCGGTGCAACGCATTGTTAAAACACCTTTTCCACCCCTGGTTTGTGTTCGATACTGAATAACATCCGTTCTTTTTCCATAACCCTTTTCTGTTGCGACAAGAATCGTACCTTCTCTTTTAACTACTAACATACCTACAACATAGTCATCTACAGAGCTCAATCTAATTCCTCGAACACCCATTGTTTTTCGTCCACTAGGTCTAACGTTTGTTTCTGAAAAACGAATTGATTTACCCTCGTGTGTGCCTAACAATATATCGTGGTCGCCGTTTGTTATTCTAGCTTCAATTAATTGGTCGTCTTCTCTTATTTCAATAGCGTATATACCACCTTTTCTAGGTTTTCCATACGCTGACAGAACTGTTTTTTTAACAACACCTTTTTTAGTTGCCATTACAATAAAGTGGTCATCTTTAAACTCACTTACACTAACAAAAGCTTCTACTCTTTCTGTTGGGTCACAACCAATAAGATTAACAATTGCGCGACCCCTTGTTGCTCTTCCTCCTTGTGGTATATCATACACCTTTAGCCAAAAACACTTTCCCCTATCAGTAAAAAACAACATATAGTTATGTGTGTTTGCAATAAAAAGATGTTCGACAAAATCTTCGTCTTTACTTCCAGCCCCCTGTACACCTCGTCCACCCCTTCGCTGTGTTTTGTATGTGTTAAGTGCTGTCCTTTTTATATAACCTTGATGGGTAATCGTTAAAACAACCTCTTCTTCAGCAATCATATCTTCCATTGAAAAATCAGAATCAACAGGTATAATCTCAGTCCTTCTTTCATCTCCATAGTTTCCTTGAACCTCTAACAATTCGCCTTTTATAATATCCATTCTTTGGTTTTTGTTTTCAAGAATTCCTTTAAGATTTGAAATAAGTTTTATTAATTCTTTATACTCTTCAAGTACCTTATCAACCTCCAAGCCAGTTAAACGCTGTAACCTCATTTCCAGTATTGCTTGCGCTTGTTTTTCTGAAAGGCTAAAATTATTCATTAAACCTTCTTTTGCAATAATTGGGTTTTTACTCGCCTTAATTAACTCAATTACAGCATCAATATTGTCTAAGGCAATTTTTAAACCTTCTAAAATATGAGCCCTTGCTTCCGCCTGCCTTAACTCGAACTCCGTTCTTTTTACAATGACTTCATGTCTAAAACTAACAAAGTGATTTAGAACCTCTTTCAAAGGCATAATTTTTGGAACACCTCCAACCAAGGCAAGTAAGATAATTCCAAACGTGTCTTGTAATTGTGTGAATTTATAAAGTTGGTTTAAAATAACCTCTGGAACAGCGTCTCTTTTCGTTTCTATAACAACGCGAATGCCATCTTTATCTGATTCATCTCTTAAGTCTGTAATCCCAACAATTTTTTTATCTCTAACAAGATCTGCTATTTTTTCTACTAAGTTAGCCTTATTACATTGATAAGGAAGCTCTGTTATAACAACACTGTCTTTTCCTGTTTTTGACGATTCAATGTGTGCCCTAGCTCTTATTTTGATTTTACCACGTCCTGTTTTATAAGCACTACTTAAGCCATCCATACCCATTATTAAGCCAGCGGTTGGAAAATCAGGTCCTTTAATGTGGGCCATTAAACCCTCTGTGGAAATATCAGGTTCTTCAATCATCGCAACTAAACCATTGATAATTTCTGTTAAGTTATGCGGTGGTATTTTTGTCGCCATACCGACAGCAATACCCTCTGAACCATTTATAAGAAGAGTTGGAACTGTTGTTGGTAGCACAGTTGGTTCTTTTAATGTTTCGTCAAAATTCACTGTCCAACCAACCGTTTCTTTGTCAAGGTCTTTTAACATCTCACTTGTAAGTTTTGTCATTCTAGACTCTGTGTAACGCATTGCAGCTGCATTATCACCATCAACTGATCCAAAATTCCCCTGACCATCAACAAGTTCATATCTCATTGAAAATGGTTGTGCCATTCTTACTAGAGCATCGTAAACCGATGAGTCACCATGTGGGTGGTATTTACCTAAAACATCCCCAACTATTCTCGCTGATTTTTTATATGGTCTATTCCAAGAGGAACCAAGTTCGCTCATTCCAAACAAAATCCTCCTATGAACAGGTTTTAAACCATCTCTAACATCTGGAAGAGCTCTTGACACTATTACAGACATTGAATAGTTTAAGTAGCTTTCTTTCATTTCGGCTACAATATCTCTTGGAAGAGTATTGTCTCTATTTATATCAACCATTTTAAATCCTTTAAATATCTAGGTTTACAACAAACTTAGCGTTTTTTTCTATAAAACTTCTTCTTGCTTCTACATCACTACCCATTAAATCTTGGAAGGTAATTGCCGCTGACTCTGCACTTTCTACAGTGACCTGAAGTAATGTTCTTTTTTCAGGGTCCATTGTTGTATCCCAAAGCTGCCCAGGGTTCATCTCACCAAGACCCTTATATCTTTGTAAGTTTATTTTTGTTGTTTTATTGTCTTTTGTCATCCTTTGCATAATTAACTCTCTTTCATTGTCATCATATGCATAATATGCTTTTTTTCCTTGACTAAGCCTATAAAGTGGTGGCATCGCCAAATACAAAAATCCACCATCAATAAGGTGTTTCATTTTTCTGTAAAAGAACGTTAATAACAAGGTCCTAATATGTGAACCATCAACATCTGCGTCTGTCATTATTATGATTTTATGATAACGTATTTTTTCAATATTAAAATCACCTGGGGATTTTTCACCACCCTCTTCATCGCTCCCACCAAAACCTGTTCCCAGCGCTGTTATAATTGATTGAATTTCATTATTGCTTAACAATTTATCTATTCGCGCTTTTTCAGAATTAATCACCTTACCCCTAAGAGGTAATATTGCTTGGTTTTTTCTATCTCTTCCCTGTTTAGCTGATCCACCCGCAGAATCACCCTCTACCAAATACAACTCACAAAAAACAGGGTCTTTATTTGAACAATCAGCAAGTTTTCCAGGCAAAGACGAACTACCAAGAACACTCTTTCTCCTTACAAGTTCACGTGCTTTTCTTGCAGCTGCTCGACTAGTCGCGGCCAATAAGGCTTTTTCAATAACCTTTCTTCCAATAGAAGGGTTTTCTTCTAGAAAATCTAATATACCTTCATAAACAACTTTATCAACAAGACCTTTCACATCTCCGTTTCCTAGTTTTGTTTTTGTTTGACCTTCAAATTGAGGTTCTGGGACCTTCACACTAATTATAGCTGTTAAACCCTCTCTAAAATCTTCACCTGTTAAAGTGATTTTTTCTGTTTTTTTTGTTTTAATTAAATTGTTTTTCGACGCGTGGTTATTCATAGCCCTTGTTAATGCGGAACGAAAACCAGACAAGTGAGTACCGCCTTCAATTGTATTAATATTATTAACAAACGTTAAAATATTATCATTATATGTGTTTCCATACCTCAGTGCAACATCGACAGGAACCTCCCCGTCTTCTTTTGTAACTACAATTACCTTATCATGAAGTGGGTTGTTTTTTTCATCAAGATATTTAACAAAATCACTTAATCCCCCTTTAAACTTAAAAGAGTCTTTTTGGCCATCTTCTTGTCTCTGGTCTTTTAAGTTTATTTCTAAACCTTGGTTTAAATAGGCAAGTTCTCGAAGCCTCTCCGCTATAATATTATACTCAAAAACAGTTGTTGTAAAAACAGAGCTGTCTGGCGCAAACGAAACCTTTGTTCCACTTTTTTTTGTTGCGCCGATCTCTTTAAGTTTGTTTTGAGTTATTCCAATTTTATAATCTTGTTTATATACCTTACCGTCTCTTTTTACCTCAACCCAAAGCCATTCGGATAAAGCATTAACAACCGAAACACCAACACCGTGTAAACCACCAGAAACCTTATACGTGTCTTTATCAAATTTTCCACCAGCGTGTAAAACAGTCATTACAACTTCTACCGCTGGTTTTTTTTCTTCTTTATGCATCCCAACAGGGATACCTCTTCCATTGTCTTCAACCGTAACAGAACCGTCTTTATTAAAAGACACTGTTATCTTATTACAGTGCCCAGCTAAAGCTTCATCAATTGAGTTATCTACAACTTCATAAACAAGGTGGTGAAGTCCTCTTTTTCCAACATCCCCAATATACATTGCGGGTCGTTTTCTTACCGCTTCTAAACCTTCTAATACTTTAATACTTTCTGCGCTATAACTACTTTTGCTTTGATTCATATAAATCGTATTTCCTTAATGGCTGTAGAGCCTATTTTTATGTTTATTTTATCTATGATATCTTTTTTTTGCATATAAAGTTCTTGTCTCCAGGTTGCAGACTTGGTCTTTACAACAAGAACACCTTTGTTAACACTTACTGCATCTGTAACTTTTGAAACAACAACACCAACGACCTCATTCCAAACAGAAACGGCGTTTTCTTGTTGTATTTCTCTTTCAATTCCAGACTCACTTATAGCTTCTTGTATCGCTTTTTTAAGTTGTTCCATTTATCTGTAAATGGTGTTTATTAACCTCACTAAACTCTAAAAAAAAACCGTTTTCTTTTATGTTTACGATATTGGTTGTTGTAATTATTGTTTGGGTTTTTTTTTCTTTGTTTTTAAATGCTTCTACAAATCTTAATAATTTTTTACTTCTTTCTTTGTCTAAATTAGCAAACATATCATCAATTAAAAAAATTGGTGTTTTTTGGGTTTTTTGTGACAAAAAAAGCTGCTCCGTTATTTTTAGAAGAGCAAGAAACAGTTTATGTTCTCCTTGTGAGCCGTGGTTTTTAATTTGTTTTTGATCCCAGAAAAAGAAAACATCGTCTCTGTGGGGTCCAAAAGAAGTGTGTTTTTTTTTAATATCAGAATCTGTTTTTTCAATAAGTTTAATGTTATACTCTTCTTCGTTTTGACTTTTTAAGTCGTATTTAATGTCTAATTTTAAGTTTTTATCGAATCTGTTGACAGTTTTTATAAAAAAAGAAATAAATTCATTCATCATTGCTTTTCTTTTTGACCAAAGAGAAAAACCTTTTTGGATTAATGGTTTATTCCAAATTTCTATTTCTTTTTGCTTTTTGATTGTGTTTTTTTCTGTTCTTAAAAGAGAGTTTCTTTGTTTTAATATTTTATTATATGATAACAGTTCATTTAAATAACTATAAGAACAAATAGAAAAAATTTTATCAAAATAGTTTCTTCTGTTTATAGGTGAGCCTTTTGTTATTTCTTCTTCTTCTGGGGAAAAAACAACCACATTATTTAACCCTAATAATTCTTTTCTTTTTGTGATGGGTTTTTTATTTATTGTTATTTTTTTAAGACCTGAAGTGTCTTGTGACAAAGTAACTGAATTTTTAGAATTGTTTTTGTTTTTAAAAAAACCTTTAATAAAAAAGTTTTTATCACCTTTTTTTATTAAATCAGTTTTATTGTTTGTTCTAAAACTTTTACCGTAAGACAAACTGTGAATAGCCTCTAAAATTGATGTTTTACCAGAACCATTTTCACCCCATATAATCGTTAAACCTGGATTGAATTTTATTTTTGTTTTCTTGTGGTTTCTAAAAGAAATCATCTCAAGTTTGTTGATTTCCATTTAAATATGTTTTTTTTCAATTATTTAATCGAACAGGCATTAATAACATAGTTTTACTTTCTTCTTCTTCGCTACCCGTAAACAATGTCGCACTAATAGGTGTGTTTAATTTTATTATAACCTCTTCACCTGAAATATGACTAATAACATCCTTAAGGTATTCACCGTTATACCCAATAATTAAATCATCGCCTTCATATTCACCTATTATTTCTTCCTTAGCTCTGGAACTTGATTCTGGATCCTCAGTGTGAACAATAAAAGAGTTGTTAGAAATATTAAAAGCAACTTGGTGTGTTGATTTGTTTGAAAAAATTGAAACTCTTTTAATAGCTCCTAGAACACTTTTT
>Ga0209374_1000026_pt1 | contig 144728 bp, 134 predicted proteins | sample SaaInlLV_DNA_10m_FD_184683 | JGI IMG/M metagenome (GOLD analysis project Ga0209374, IMG submission 184683) | Marine microbial communities from expanding oxygen minimum zones in the Saanich Inlet - SI075_LV_DNA_10m (SPAdes) (version 2) | ecosystem: Environmental > Aquatic > Marine >... | reverse complement strand
TATGCCATAACCGGGGAGGTGTTGGTCAAAGCCAAAATTCGATCTGTATTCAATCCATACAGATTCTTCTTCTGTGAGAGGTACTTTGAGTGATGAGCCGTTTTCACTCATTCCTTTCATGAGTATTGTTGGTCCGATGCAAGGTGCTTGTGCACTTGATGGCCATGTAAGGTCCATGGTTTGTGTACGGTTTGCACCGAGTAATTCGAGACTTGCCGACGTAGGGAGTGCTGGCCATACACCGCCACCGTTCCAGTTTCCACTTGCCATAATGTCCCAGTCGCCGATGCCTTGCCAATCGTTCAAGTGTCCAGCCTCGTGCACTGGATAGAGGTCCATTGCTCCCATTTGGTGCATCATCTCATGCAAGATTGTCCCCATTCCACTTGAGCCAGTTCGAATACTCGCCATTGTGTAGTGCCCCACATCAACACCGTTTTCTACTTCGATTGATGTGTCAAACCGTGTAAAGTGACTCCAAATATTACTCGTTTGCCCGGGACTTTCCTCTTGTCCCTTTGATGTGTGAAGTATGAGCAAACGGTCTACCATGCCATCGCCGTTAAGATCATATTCATCCCAATCGGCATAGTTTATGTGGTCGAGAACTGCCTCTTCAGCCAATTTCATTGGTAAGAATTTTCCATTGGCATCCATATCTCTGTTTCCATTGAAATCACTGCCGTAGTCGGACAAAGATCCCGATGCTCGCGTAACTCGCGGGCTCACATCGATGTGTACCTGTGTATTTGAACCGGATAGTTGCAATAAATACTCTCGTGCGACATCATTGAGCAGGAGTTCTGCTTGAGTTGGCCCAGAATATTCTGTGGCAGGAGAACTCTCAAAATCAATGACGAGGACGAGCCATCGTTCTTGTTCTTGCAATTGCAAGAGGGGAACTTCTTGTTCTTGAACGACAATCGTGTTCTCACTCACCCACTGCTCGACAGTATCGTTGTTTGTGAAAGCCCATGAACTAGCAAGGAGCAATGCAATGAGGACTGGTACTCCAAACCTCGGACTCATGCTTTAGTGCAGAATGGTGAAGTGTTTCAATGCTTGGACTTACTGATGTTACAACTGCTGAATTGTAATTGGTAAAGAGTTCAGTCGTTCTTCTACACGGTTGGCAGTTTGTTTGTCCAAGTGAATGAGTATTTGTTGCGGCTCCAATTGCATCCCCCAAGTATGTTCTTTGCTCCGTGTGTCAAGAAGAAGTTCGATTTCGACTTTGTCCTTTACCGCATCATATATTCTACCGGGTATGCTTTGTTTCGACCAGGGGTCTTCTAAGCTCATCATCTTCAATTCAAATTCTGTAATATTGAACGGTGATGGCAGTGTGCGATAGGACTGCAATTCCAGCATGTCTAGGCCTCGCAATTTACAACCAATAGAACGGCAATTCTGCTTGAAGCCATCAGGTAGCGGATCTGTTGTGCAACCACTAATGATTACATCGGTAAGTCTGTGTCTCAGGGCGGCTTCGAGAACCATTTCTTGCTCCTTGGTCGAATGACAGAGAGTTCTCACTGGCATTACCGCAATTGGCGCCTCAGCGTTCTGTGGAATACTGTTCGCTGCACCGTCGCATGAACAGTCTACTAACAGCATGTTCCGGACACCTCCGTCTGAATCCATTATCGGATTTTTTCCATTGAAAAGTGGTGGTTCGGCTTGCAGCCACCTCCGACTACCACGCTCGATAACCCCTATCGCTGATACGGTGAGTATGAGTGCGAATCCACCGTACTCAGGTAGTGACGCTAACAGCAACAATAGGACTATGCCATATACCCGGAATCTCCACCAATCTGCCGTTTCTCGATGTAGCATCCCATACGTACCTGCTAGAACCATCGCACTTAGTGCACATGCGACTATCACTTGTGTCCACACGACAGCAACTGCCATTGAGAGCATGTGTACCGCATCGTACCGAGCGTCTAACATCATCGACTCATGCGTTTGGTGACCGGTTTGGAAGAGGAATGGAAATACAATACCTACAGTTGTGATTACTGCGAGTCCCAGCACCAACCCACCCCCAATGAACCATGATGCAATCCAGCGTTGTTCATTTGGTAGAAGACCCGGTCTTGCAAATTTCCATCCGTGATAAAAAGCGACGGGCGTGGCAGTACCAATGCCGAGGATGGCCGCGCTCATCCAACGAACTGCGCTCCAACGTGCCGGGTCATACAGATTAAGGCAACCATCATCACAGGGGTTCAGTCGATTCAGAACGAGATTCAATATTTGATCAATCTGAGTTAGCCAGCAAATGGTGAATACAGTTGCCAAAAAGAAGACCAGAGTTGTCCTTGATGTGAGCTCATTCAAGTGATCTTGAATATGCCGATCATTGTCCAATTCAAGTTGTAGAGACATAGGATTCCCTCAGTTCCCTTGGAGGAGTCGGAGATTCAAACGAGGTCTTTTGCCTGTGCAGGTGCACGTGCTTGAACGATGGTTCGGTAGACGCCAAAAAAGGCCCACAGCGTGAGCATTCCGACGGAAAGAAGTACTTCCCAAGACTGTTCATTGTCTACAGTCCAAGCAAATCCAACAAGAAGTATTGCCGAAAGGGCTCCGCGCCGAACCCCTTGAGGTATAGCGAGGCTCTTGTCCAGGTGCTCGGGACCTCCGCCAAACTTTCGTTCATAAAACTCGCCTTGAATGACAGCAGCAACGATAATGATTGAGAGCGTGAAGAAGTAGTAGATATTTCCTTCATCGAAGAATTGGTGTGCTAATTTCTCTTGTCGCTCTGCTTCAATAGCTTCAGGGTCTTCAACAGCGACGAAGAGAGATTCATAATCACCTACGCTGATTGTACGCAGGGCAAGGTTTTCCTCATCGTCATTGGTAGCAGTATCTGGTGGGCTAATCGAGAACGAAACAATGTTCCATGTGTCTCCAGCATCAAAGTTTCCGTTACCGTTGACAGCGTTACCAACAAGTTGGAACGGAATGATTCCTACATCGGAACTTGGCGCAGTCCATGTGACTACCCAGTCGTTACCTACTGCAGACTGTGAGAGCGCTCCTGGTTCATCTGCAACGGCCTGTGAGCCTTCCCCGGGAGTAAGTGCGCCATTGTTGTAATCCCATAGCATAAATCCGCCTTCAGCGTTTGAAGCGTGCTGCAGAGAAACAGTGAACTCATAGGACTGGTCGAGCGTGTATGCACGTGGGACGCCTGATATTGATACTACAACATCATTCGATGCTGCACCGTCTCCGTGACACGTACATCCGACCTCTACAGTAAGATTATCTCCACTCTTCCATGGAGGTCCACCAGGCATTGCGAGAGCGGGTGCAATCAAGAGCAGGGCAATCAATCCAAGTATCAAGAATCGAGAGTTGCGTGATAGCATGGTCCCACCTGTTACTTTCGACACACCGCCGCCCTTTGAACGTTCCTTTTCCCCATGCCCCTAAGGGGCATGAATCGTATCGAACTCAAACACTTCAAATTTCTTTGACAGCCGTGTTCAAATCGCCCATCATGGCCTTACCGTCGCCAAAGAGCATCATGGTTTTGTCCATGTAGAAGAGGTCGTTATCGACGCCAGCATAGCCTACCGAGAGTGAACGCTTGATGATCACAACGGTTCGTGCTTTGTCAGCATCGATAATGGGCATTCCCGCTAACGGCCCTTCCCCACTGCGTGCTGCAGGGTTTGTAGTGTCGTTTGCACCTATCACCAGAGCAACATCACATTCAGGGAATTCACCATTAATTTCATCCATTTCAATGAGTTGTTCATACGGCACATTTGCTTCTGCGAGCAGGACATTCATGTGACCTGGCATTCGGCCAGCTACTGGATGGATGGCGTACTTGATTTCAGTATCGAATTTCTCTTCCATAATGTTTGCAAATTCCTTGACTGCATGTTGGCATTGAGAGACTGCCATACCGTATCCGGGGACAATGATGACTTTCTGTGCCCCATCGAGCATCATAGCAACTTCGTCTGCGTCAGAGCCTACCTTTGTGCGCGTCAATGATTGCTTTTCACCATCTCCACCAAAGGACTTGAACAGTACATCGATGAGTTTCCGATTCATTGCTTTGCACATTATGAAGGTTAAAATGAGACCTGAAGCGCCTACCAAAGAACCTGCGATGATGAGGACTGAATTACCGATAATGAATCCCGTGAATGCTGCGGCAATTCCTGAGAGGGAATTGAGCAGAGATACGACAACAGGCATATCAGCCCCACCAATTGGAAGGACCAGTATGATTCCGAGGATACATGAAATGCCGATGATTCCCCAAAGGTACTGTTCATTTGTCGGGTCATCAATACTTGCGATAATGAGGGAAATGACGCCTAGGAACAAGAGCACCTTGACAGGATTAAGCCATGTAGGCCCCCATGTTGGTGTTCGTATCCACTTTCCGAATACTTCGACACCACCTTTGAGTTTGTACATTGCCAAAAGTGAGCCAGTAAGCGTCATCCATCCGACGAGGGCTGAAAGACCAGCGGCTACCATGGTCACTGTAATCTCGAGCCCGGTAGGAATCCCGGATGGTTCAGCGATGTATTTTTGAATTTCAGAAAGGGCAACTAGCGCTGATGCAGCACCGCCAAAACCATTGAACAAAGCAACCAGTTCCGGCATGCCGGTCATCTCGACCTTGACAGCCATCCAATAACCGATCAACGAACCAAGAACAATACCACCAGCGATTAAGGTCCAATCAACGACTCCTTCGCCTGTAAGTTGCATTTCCAATATCGTCGTAATAACGGCAACAAGCATACCCATTGCACCGAGTTGATTTCCAAACGGTGCTGTCTTTGGATGGCCGAGTTTTTTCAACCCGAAGATAAACAACGCCGCTGAGATAAGATATCCGACTGAAACCCAATCTTCCATTTCAAGCACCTCCGCGCTTCTTTCCAGCGATCATGTTGAGCATCCTGTTGGTGACGGCAAAACCGCCTACTACGTTGATCATTGCGAGAACGACTGCGACGAATGCAAGGAGCCCCGAAAGAGCAGTTTCTCCGCCATCGAACGCCACGTTTGAACCAAACAATGCACCGATGATGCTGATGCCAGAAATTGCATTTGCTCCACTCATAAGTGGTGTGTGCAAGGTTGCTGGTACCTTTGTAATCAATTCGAAACCGAGGAAAATAGCGAGTATGAATAATGTTACGTTTCCAATTAAAAATGCAGGTTCCATCAGAGAACACCTCCAAGGCGTGTTTGTTTTGGATGCAATGCACCCTCATGGCAGAGCAGAACACCGCCCATGCCGTTGACATAGAAATCTGAGCCTTCTGGTGCACCGACTAAAATGTCGTCTTCATCGTTGATGATGAGTTCACCTTCTTTGACCAACGATGTGATGAATGTCGTCAAGTTGTTTGAATACAACATGCTTGCTGTTGTTGCTATTGTTCCGGGGAGGTTCGATGTACCTACTATGATCACTCCGTTTTTGGTGGTAATAATTTCACCGGCTTTGGTGTCTTCACAGTTGCCACCCACATCTGCATTCATGTCTACTACGACTGCTCCGGCTTTGAAATTCGCAATTGCGCTCGATGGAACAGTAATTGGTGCTGGGCGTCCAAAAATTCGTGCCGTTGTAACGATGATATCAGCATCGGATGCAACGCCACATACTGTGTCGTTGACTTTTTGGATAAATTCCGGAGTGAGTGGTTTTGCATATCCTGATTCGTCTTCGAAGTCATCCATGCCATCGACTTCGATAAATCTGCCACCAACCGATTCGATTTGCTCAGCAGCGGACTTTCGAACGTCTGATGCGTATACAACTGCACCAAGCCGCTTTGCAGTTGCTATTGCTTGTAGTCCGGCAACCCCGCTACCCATGATAACAACCTTTGCAGGTCGAACTGTTCCAGCAGATGTGGTCATCATTGGAATTCCCTTTGGGACATGTGCAGCGCCGAGTAGAACTGCCTTGTAACCTGCTAGATTATCTTGGCTTGAATTTACGTCCATTGATTGGGCTCGAGAAAGACGCCGAGGAATCATGTCCATCGAGAGTAGTGTTACACCAGCATCAATGCATTCTTGGACATGTTCTGGGTTTCGGAATGGGTCTGCTACGCAGGCAATCTGTGTTCCCTTGGAGATTCCATCCAACCCCGGATAGCGAATTGAGATGACAGTGTCGCATGAGAGCGCTTCTTTTCTCGAAACGACTTTTGCTCCTGCTGCCTCATATGCTGAGTCGGAATAGTTCGATGAAACGCCGGCACCTTTCTGCACAAGTACTTCAAATCCAGATTTTAGCAACTTCTTCATGCTCATTGGAGTGATTGCAACTCTCGTTTCGCCCTCAGGTTCCATTGGTACTCCAATTTTCATACAATTGCCTCAACCCCATTTAGTCGCTAAGAGTGACTGGGGATGTTCTTGCCACATAGAGGGGGTTCTTAGAGAACACGCTCAATTCGGGTGAGGTTTCTGTTCAGAATTACAGAATATTGAGCCGTTCAAGATTTACCATTTGACATGATGAACCATGTTGCTTATTGATGGTCGAGTGTTGGACGGAGCATAGTGGGATACATTATGGCAAATCACCGAAGAAAAATTGCAGTCATTGGAGCAGGAAACGTGGGAGCAACATGCGCATTTGTACTCGCACAAATGAAAATTGCAGATATCGTTCTACTCGATATATACGAAGGGTTCGCCAAGGGTAAGGCCCTTGACATGTCTCAAAACGGCCAAGTATTGAACTATGACGGTTCGATTACAGGCACTTCAGACTACAATGACATTGCAGGTGCAAGTGTTGTTGTTGTTACATCAGGTTTCCCAAGACAACCTGGCATGACTCGCGAAGATTTAATCGCTAAGAATGCAGGTATAGTCAAGCAAGTTGGCGAAGGAATTCGCGACCATGCGCCAGATTCAACCATTGTCATGGTCACCAATCCACTCGATTTGATGACCTATCATATGCAAAAGGTGACAGGATTTCCTGCTAACCGCGTATGCGGGCAAGCTGGAGTTCTTGACAGTGCACGTATGACTCACTTTGTTGCTCAGGCTGTCGGTTGTTCCGAAGAGGATGTTCAAGCAATGGTACTCGGAGGTCACGGTGACACAATGGTTCCACTTCCACGGTTCACAACCGTTGGTGGTATTGCAATCACTCATCTGCTTGATGAAGATACAATTGATGCTATTTGCAAGAGGACCGCCTCAGGAGGTGGAGAAATTGTCAAGTTGCTTGAACGTGGCTCAGCATTCTACGCTCCCGGTTCGGCAGCAGCAGTAATGGCAGAAGCAGTTCTCAACGATCGAAAGCGCCTCATCCCTGCCTCGGCACATTTGACAGGTCAGTACGGTCTCGATGATGTCTACATTGGTGTGCCAGTCATTCTTGGTGCAGGCGGTATTGAGCGTATCCTTGAACTTGAATTGTCGGATAGTGAGCTGGAATCTCTTCAGGGCTCCGGTAATTTCTACAAATCCCAGTTGAAGGAACTTCTTGGATACTGAGGAATCACAGTCTTCTTGAATCATTGTGTTAGTTCACGCATTCATGCGAATGAATTGCTCTTGTGTCTTCACAATCAATCCCTGCGTATGGCAAGGGAATGAGTTTTCCCACTCGTCGTCGCATCAATTGGATTTCCTTTCACCTGAATCAGCGATTTCCCCGTGTTGTTCCGACTACGCATTCGTGTAAGTATTTCTTGACCGACGTAACATCCTTTCGATTCATGAACAAGGTGATGCAATCCACAGTTAAAGGGGTGGGAGGAAGATGTTATCTCGCGGCCAGGATGCGGAATTACTTTCTCAATGCGGTATTCATTGAACTCTTCTTCCTCCATCGTGGCATCAATTCGCACTGATTTTGGGGCAACAAGAATCCACCCCCGGAATGTTTCCACACTGGTGACGTTATCAGTTTCAGGGTACTTGTCCACTGATATAAACACATTATTGAAATCAGAAATATCCCGGATTTGAACATCCTGTTGCAGTATACGCGGGTTAAGATGGTTGACAAGATTGACTTTGAATTCATTGTGGCCTACAATTGCCACATTTTCACCAACGCAAATTACATCGACCATGTCGATGATCTTCGCATTCGGTTTTGTGAATACTGTCGTGCATGTTCCATCGACTCTATTGGTTGATAAACCATCAAGAAACGGAAGGCAATCTTTACCAGAAAGGAGCAAAACGTACGAGTCGAGTTGAAACACTCTCATGAGGACTACCTCATGCAAAGGATTCGCCGCATCCGCAAGAGGATTCAGCGTTTGGATTGTTAATTTTGAATCCACCGCCCATGAGTCGATCCACATAGTCGATTTCAATGCCATCAAGAAGGTGACTGGATGCGTTCGGGACTAGAACTCTAAATCCATCAATGTTTATTTCTTGACAATTTTGGTCAGTATCCTCAACTATTTGCAAGTCGTACATGTAACCAGAGCAACCACCGGACAAAACTCCTACGAGCAATGCCATGGAGCGATCATCTCCAAACGCATCAGAGAGCATTTCTTGTGCCTTATTTGAGATGCTCAAATTTACATCGACGACTTCTGGAGTCATCAATTGCACGGGGCTCGAAGTTTCGCATGTACCGCAGTCCATGTTAGACCCAAACATCACTTCTCTATGAACCTGTTTCTATTTTTCCGCCCAACGATAGAATTTATCGGCGCTTGTTTTTGCGAACAGTTTCCTTTTGGAGTATTCCACACCGTCGTATTTGTTCCTTGGCTCGCTTGACTTCTTCTGGGCTGAGGCCGCGTGGAACCGACTGCTCAAAACATTTTATTGCATCCGGATACCGTTCCATTTCGGCATATGCACTGCCCATATTGTAGAGGGTTTTCCCTTGAACTTCTGCTGGACGTATCAGCATTGCTTGGTGATAGGACTCGACGCATTTAGGGTATTCTTCCATGAAGTAAAATGCGTTACCCCTACCGTTGAGGATTCGGATGAGCATTTCTTCGTTGCCAGTGAACGAAGGCAATGCTCTGTCAAAGCATGAAAGTGCCTCTCTGAACTTTCCGTCGGAGATGAGGCCTACGCCCTGATTATACCAAGCAATGTCTTGGTTTGCTACCGAACTTGAGTCGACTTCTGCGTTGGCTGAGTTCGAGACCAATCGTTGAGCATCTGCTGCTGCTTGTGTAAGGTCAAACGATGATTGTGGCTCCTGTACAACAGCACTCGGAACAGTTTCTCTTTGTTCGAGTAGAATTGCTGAATCTGTGAGTAATGAAGATGGAGCATTTGGTGTTTGTTGCTTAACATCTGATGCTGGTGTTTGTAAGCCGAGTGCGTTCATGTAGTAGTCCGCTTCCTGTTCGCGAGGGTCTTGACTCGATTGGACTGGCGCCATATCGAGCCCAGGAGTTGGCTCAAATGACTGAGCCGGGGTTAGAGTTTGCTCAAATGCAGGGGCTGGAGTGGGGGTAGGATCCGGTACAATTCCTGGAGCGGGTGCCGGAGATGGCGTTGTCTCATAGGCTGGTGCTGGACTTGTTGCATTTAGAGCCACAGGTGCATTTCCCAAAACTTGAGTAGAGACTTGCTCCTGAACAGCCGTTACTCCGCTTAAAGAATCTGCTTTTCGATGGCACTTTTCGGCAGTTGCCAAATCTCCAGCCGCTTCAAGCGAGCGGGCTAATCCTCGCCAAATGTCAGGGTTTTCACCGTCTTGTTTAATCATTGATTTCCAAATTGTTACTGCTTGGACATCCTTTTTAGCCGCTGTATATGCTCTTGCATGCATTGCAGTTTGCCCCGGTCCCAAGTATTCAATGGCTTCAGATGCGAGATGCGGTCCTTCTGGAAGTGTCGGCGGAATCCCATGTACGCTCTCCAAAACGTTCGCTTCACCTTCAGCAAGTTCGACTAGAATTCGAATGAACTCTTCGCGGACAGGGTTCTTCGGTTCAATTCGAAGAACCGTCCGTGTCGCTTTCAGGAAGTTTTCAACATCACCAATCTCATGACATAATTGGCTGCACTTGGTCGCTGCCTTGAGATAATCAGATTGCACATTCATTGCCTTCAAGTAACAATCAACAGCTTCGTTCGTCTCACCACGACGTTGGTGTATGGATCCAAGATTGAACCAACCGGTTCCTTGATCTGGGTCGAGAGTTTGTGCGTGCTGTAGAGCAGATATTGCATGGTCGTCGAGTTCTAAACGAGCCATTGCCCCACCTGCAATACGCCAAGCACCTGCATGTTCAGCACCTATAGTTTTCAGGTGAGGACTGAGTAGTTCAAGCGCACCCATTGCATCGCCAGAGCGAATCAAACCAGTTGCTTGTTCGACAAGTGTATCGAGGTCAAGTGGTTCTTCCTTCACCGCTTCGATTATTGGTTCAGGTGCGACCGGTGCATGAACTTCCGCTTGTTCAATGACTTGCTGAATTTCTTGCGTGGCTGCTACTACAGTTGCAGCGGATTTGAGTTCTTGATACTCCAAATGTTGGTTTGAATCGTCATCGTGGTGAAGCGCTTCTGCGAGTACAGCCTCTTTGTCAGTAACACCGGTTTCTTTCATCACTTTTTCAACTTCGACTTCGTTGAATGTTTGAGTAGGTTCTTGAATCGGCATCGCCTCCATTGGCATCTTAATACCACTTTCAGCACATCGTGTCTTTACATCGAGGAGCATGGGGTGCCCAGGGAAGAATTTGAGAGCCTTGACAGCCATTTCATACGCAGCGGCATCATCGCCGATTCGTTCGAGTAATGTGGCAATGTTTGCTGTGGCTGGAGCATTGTCCGGGTTGATGTCTAGACATATCTGGAAGGCCTGACGTGCACCTCGCGCATCTTGCTCTGCTTCGAGGAGAACACCCCTGTTGAACCAAGCCATGTCACATGAAGGGTCAAGTGCAATGGCCTTATTGAATGCGGCCAAGGCCCCTTTGGAATCGTGTTTCCGAGAACATTCTTCGCCGAGTTGTAGGAGGTATTCAACCGTGTTTTCTTCATCAATTTCAGGTGCGTCTAGCACTTGCGTTTGATGCTCAAGCCATTTCAATGCAGCATTTTGGAGTTCATTTTCGCTGAGGTAATTATTGTCGTTTTCATCCATGGTGTGTGCGAAAGCCAGAAATCCTTCTCGGTCTTGTATTGCGTGTTGTTTGATGACCCGCTCAAGAACATTTTCCGAATATCCCATTTGCTTCACATCAACATGTTCGACCATGTCGCCAAGACCCGCTGAACGCAATGCTGCGGCCATGGATTCAGCAACGGCATCCGAAACGGCATTCGTGTCGCTGGGAGAACTGCCTATCTCTTCCATGGTGTCACCATACCGAAGCGGATAACCGACCGGCATAAGCATTGCTTCTTGTTGTCCTTCGTATTTTGACACTATATTCAAAAACCTCCTTCAAGAGTCATAGTCATGAGTGATACGAAAATACGAATCCTTGGCCTATCTGGCGAGTACAGATCTACATCGAAAAGTGGAATGATGGTAAACCATGCTCTTGATTATGCTCGTTCTAAAGGTGCAGTAGTGACGTTTTGGGATTGCAATGAAAAACCATTACCATTCGTCGGCGAGGATGGGTGTTGGGATAACGACCACGTCAAAGAATTCCAGGCACTCGCATCCGAATCTGATGCGTTTCTCGTTTGCTCGCCAGAATATCATGGTACGATGTCAGGTGTCATGAAAAACACCTTCGATTGGCTTTACGACAAACATGTCGGCGGGAAAGCATTCGGCCTAATGAGTACGCTAGGTGGCATCCAAAACGCCAACACCCTCAATCACATGCGTGTCATGTTGAGATGGCTCCATGCATGGCCTGTCCCAGAGCAACTGTCTGTCGGACATGTCAAGGAAGCGTTCGATGATGATGGGCAATTTACGGACCCCAAAACTGTTGAACGCTTGCATGGTCTTGTTGACTCTGTGCTCCAAACTGCAGAGATGCTGAACTCTCGTGACGAGTGATTCCATGTCAGACTCACGCCCGTTCTTTGATGACGAGTACGGAGGCCGCTACCTTCTTGTTGAACCAGGAGAATATGTGATGGGTGATGCAAAGGGAACTCGCTCAGAACAACCACCCCATCCAGTATCAATTACTGAGCCTTTTTTTTGTGGTGAACGGCCTGTTACTCAAGCACATTGGCAGGCCATTATGGAGGTAAATCCGTCTTGCTTCACGGACGGATGGGCAGCAGGGCTTCGCCCCGTCGAACAAATATCTTGGGACGATGCGCAAGAGTTTACAACACGACTTAATGAAATTGACAACGGTACTGAACGCCTCGGATTTACCGGTGTATGGCGGTTGCCAACAGAGTCAGAGTGGGAATACATTTCGAGAGCAGGTACATCATCGAGATGGTCGTTTGGAAACCGTGATAGCGATTTGAACGATTATGGATGGCATGCTGGCAATGCAGGCGCTTCAACCAGAGAAGTAGGCCAAAAGAAAGCCAATCCTTGGGGTTTCCTTGATTTGCACGGGCAAGTGAGCGAATGGTGTCAAGATCATTTCTCTCCGGATTATTCACTGCATACTTCTCAACAAGAGGCTTTCACTGGCGAGTCACTACGTCGTGTCCATAGAGGCGGCTCATGGTTCACTGAATCCGACTCAACCCGGTGTTCTTCTCGAGGTTCGGCTTTGCACCACCAAAAATCGGATGGTATTGGATTACGACTCGTTTGGCAACCACTTTAATGCCGAGTCGGGAGGGTGATATATGCCCGTCTTGTATCACAACCCACGTTGTTCAAAATCACGACAAGCCGTACAACTGTGCGCTGACTCGTCGTTGGATGTTGACATCCACCTCTATCTATCGAAACCACTGAATTTCGATACTCTGCTTTCGATGCTTACCCGCCTTGATGGCGATATTGCTGAAGCTGTCCGGTGGAAGGATACTGGCATCAAACTCATCGACACATCGAACGTAAACCGTGGAGATGTGGAGTCACTTGCCCTGTTTTTGTCGGAACACGGGCAATTCATGGAACGACCATGGTTTGATGACGGCACAGTTACAATGATTGGTCGTCCTGTGGATCGTCTGAACCGACTCCTATAATTCCGGTACGTTCACTTTCTGACCTTGGTTCGATATCATATCCACGACGTTCATCTGCCTCGGCCAAAGTTTGATGGATTGGAGTATTTCCAGGTGATGTCGACCATTTTCCGGTAAACGGTTCGCTAAGAAATGTCATGAGATTACGAGATTTGAGGGCATCAATCCCTGAAGCAGTACGGTCAACAGGAGGCGCAATATCCTCGTTAAACGTAGCGTCCATCGCTGAACACACTTCTTGAAAACTACGTGAGCCATCACAGAGCTCCCACAACATGCTGTTCATTCGATCCAGTGGACGCCGGACTTCTCGTGGAGCGCGCATCACCTTCGCCAATATTCGTTCAAAACGATTGAATCGCTTTTCGATTCGAAGGATGATCAGCATTCCAGTAACTCCTTCCTGTTCGATATGTGGGCCTGGCTCACCTGTCCGTGCCCACCACACCGGCAACCTGCAGGGATATGCGTCAGCATATCGGTGGCTGTCACTGTCTGCTATCTCCATTCCAGTCCCTCAAAATTCGGTAAAAGTCCAAACGACCATAACAACCATTGCTGCAACACCGGTAAAGGCGACCAGACGAGTTTCTTCAAGTCGTTCGGTAAAGTTCCTTAGAAACCATGTACCTACACCACACGCAGCAATTACTGCCCACAGAAGATACCATGCGGCAGGGTATGCAGCTGACTCCATATTACAATCCTCATGTATTGTGGTTGTTACTGTTTCGCATCGAGGTACTGCTGGCCATAATACTGCCATTGTTCCATTGTCCAGTTTGGTGGCAAACCTTCGGGCGGTAATTCAGGGCCTGTATTGGTGGCAGAAGTCGGTGTTGCAACTTGGGTGGTCGTAGAGATTGGAGGCCCGCGGGACACATCATCATACAGCATTCCAGGTAATTCCTTAACAGTCAGTTCTGATTCATAAGAACCATTGTTGTGTGTTCGTTTACGCAGTAAGAGTGTCAAAAGAATGGCAATAAACAGGATTCCCGCAATGGAAGTCGCTAAGACTTCAGCATCAATCTCAAACTGATCTGTTTGAGCGATTTGGAATACAAAGGATTGTTCGTCGTTCCAAAGCAGTACTCCATCATCGGATGCCACGGAGAGGGCTAACGTTCCTTCAGTTGGACCGTTCAACCGATGAAGTTCACAACGAACATCGGTTGTTTGCAGGGTCATGTGACCTGGCTCAAAGACAAATGTGCGGCCTGTTTCGTTCATTAATAGTCCAAGACATACAATTTGCCATCCCTCAGGCTTGGATATATCGAGTTGGAACGATTCAGTTCTGCTGGATGCTGATGACAGATTTACCCAAAACGATACAGGAATGCCAGACATTTTCGTGTTGTCAGATTTTTGGCTCAATTCTACTTCAAGGTCACGCTGTGAATCGACGAGGATTAACACTTCATGGACCAATTCAAAGGGACTGCCATCACCCGTGTCGCCGGCAATAACATCGAAACTAACCACTATTCTGCTGTTAAGTTTCATAGAATCCGGAATCAATAAATCGACAGTGATTTTCATTTCTTGCCCGGGTGTCATCGTGATTGTACTCAATTCATTGAGTGGCCTTGATGCTCCGGATTCGCCTATACTTAGAAAGCTCAACAGTTCGTTATTTGGTGGAGATGATGACACACTTGCCATAATTTTGAACGAATCGTCAACAGCATTACCAATGTTCATCACAGAGATGTTGACAGATGCAGTCCCTCCTACAGATGCAGTTGTTTCCATGAGGTTGGAAACAATTGCTGGAATTCTTACAGAAGCAGTAATAGCATCAAATTCGACTGAATTATCCTCACCCATTGAATCGGTAAGTCCGTCGCTGCTATCGACGCGGAATGAAATCGTATGTATTTCTCCGGCGCGTTCTTCACTCGGCAAATAAATCATAATATCTACATTGACTTTATCTTCGACATCATATGGTGCAGAAAGTCCGATTGGCCCCGTATGGTTCATATCTCCGATTCGCATCCACCATGTCCAAGTGTTGGGGATTGAATTGGTTGAGATGACAGCATTCACCGGCCCATTGCCATTATTCTCTACATTGAGTGTCATTTTCACTGGAACACCTGGTTTTAGCTTCATTGGTGCTTCAACAATTGATAAACTCAAATCACTCACCGTTCGCACAGAAATTCCATTAAATTCAGAGCCTTCAAAGTACATTCCGCTCCGTTGAGATGTGATTGAAGGAGTAATAGATGGTGCACTGTCCCCTGCTTGCGCAGTGGTAGGGGAAGTGATATCTATTCGAAATGTAGTCAAGGACTCACCGTTTACTACAGCTGCCTGAGCAGGTGGTGCTTCAATGATCCAGTTTCCTTGGTCCACGTACAAGAGGTCGATTGAAAATATATCTTGCCGACTCGCATTGTTCCATATTGTATACTCAAGAGTAACAGTGCCACCGGCATCGACTTCCCAATCACGATTCAATTGTTCATACGTCATCCCTACCTCTGCATCGCTTACCATCGATGCTGAAACATCAATACTCTGAGTATGCGTACGCATCGAATTGTTCTGTGATGTAGCCATCAGTGTGAACTCAAACATTGAATCCGGTATGGCATTTTGCGGGACTGTAAGGAGGAAATCAACTTGAACGGGTGTGTCTGGTCGGACGAGAACATCCTCGTTTTGTGTCCATCCAAAATTAACACTCCATCCAGCCCCTAAGTTTGTATAGCCAATTTCCAACTCAAAAACATCTGTAGCATCACCTATGTTTTGTACTTCTACAGAAAATGGGCAGGAACTACCTGGTGGGCATGAGGGGGCAAACTCGGGCTGAACAATATACGGTTCACGATCCGGCATTACTTGAAATTGCAGGGGGAGGGTCGTATTGACTGACGAGTATTGACTCGACACTCCACGGAACGTCATTTGTGTAAATCCGGTTGTTGCATTCACATCAGGCTTAATTTTGATGTCAATCAGTTTCGATTGCCCCGGCGATAGAAGTACACCTGATTCTTCATTGATTGATACTCCATTTGTATTTGCATAATAGACCTCCCAATCCATTGGCAAGCCTACAATTTGTGGGAGGACAGAATCTGAAATGTTACCATCGTTGGTAACTTCAACGCGTACTGCCCCCCACTGCCCGGGTGTTGAACCTACAGTTGAGATGCCGTTTGATGCGAGCGAATATTCCTCAGGGCGTACTTTCTGGTCGTATACAATTACCAACTCATCCAAATAATATCCAATATCGGAAACTGAGGCATCGGATTCGAACAAAAATCGGAATTGTGTTTGAGAATGGTAGTGCTCCTGAGGGACCGGGATCAATGGCGAGACAATACCTCCGTCATTCACTGAAAAGGTTCGGTAATCTTGCCCGTCAACGAAACTTTGGTCAACCGTTCCTTGAACCGTCGTTAAATCAAACCATCCGCCGAACGCGGTTTTGACCTGTACCTTGAGTCGATCATTGGTGGCGGCACTGCCAGTGTAGAAAAAACTCAGACCGTTTGTACGTGTCGGACTGGATACAGCATCAGACATATCCATTACGGGAGTTGTAAGAGATGTCGCTAAATTGTTCGAATAGGATGATGCTTGGCCGTTGCCTACATGGCAACTGCTGCCCATAGAGAGTCCAGTGTCTGTACTGATACCCCATTCCGCCCCTACAGTCCAACCAGTCAATGCGTCACAGTTGAAGTAAGAATGTGCAACAGTAAGCGTCGAGGTATATGCATCATTCATCGGTTCGTCGTCAGTAACTGCTGATGTAGCCCGAACGATGAGTGTATGGTTTCCAGAATATGTGGGCGTGAATGTTTTGGAAATTGAGTTCGAATTGCCGCCGGACAAGGAAGATAATTGCAATGTGTAATTGACGGTTTCAAATTGCGCATACTCATTGTGAAGAACCTTGATGTTCACATCAATAGTTCCGGAATTTGCTGTTCCTTTGTTCTCTACAAGTGTTTCAAGCAGAATAGGTACATTGACGATCGCATCGACGACATACAGGGTTTGGGGGCGATTGAATCCTATAATGGGGAAGTTTGAAGAAAACATTCGATACTGTTCCTCGTCGCCTGATGTGGTGTACGAGAAGGAAATATCTGATACCGTCACATCGACGCCGGTCGCTTTTGTTGATGATTCAGAAGATATCGAATGGCTGAACTCAATTGCACCCTCTGTTGGAATGTTGCCACCGAGAAAGAGTAGCAAAATCAAACATGCGAGTATTCTCTTCATCGGGCTCAAAGCCAAATATTCCTTCAATATATATGAGGGAATTGGGTGTTTAACTAAGAATTTTCGAGTGATTCGACGACTTGCTGTTCAGAGTTTTCGAGTTTGACTCGGTCTTTCTTCTCCTTCGCCTTTGCAGCAAAATAGACCGTGAATGATGGGATGAGTACCATAGAGAAACAGCCGATTACCGCTGCGAGTGCCCACAAAAATTCGGTAGCAGCGTCGACTGAAAATACAGCTATAGTGTCAAACTCTTCGTTTACAGTAACAAGGGAAATATCAGGTGATGTAAGTCGTTCACCGACTTCAATGACCTCAATACGAATCGTCGACGGAATGTGGTTGTATTCAACCAATTCACGTGCTTTCAAAGTGGCTTCTTCGATGTTAGCGCCATACACAGTGCCGTTGTTCCTACGTGCTGGGTCATAGGATGTAAGTGCATTAATGCGTACAGTATCGCCGTCTGAGTTGACTTCGTGTGTCGAGTTTTTCTGGCACTGTTCGGCACAACTGAACGCTTGGTCCGATTCAACGCCAAGGAGTCGATGGCTGTATAGCCCGGCCGCATTGATGAGCCGAACCTTTGAGTTGTCCGATAGGTCCGTTGCTGTGAGGTACACCCATGTCAAGTTTGAACTGTTGGCAGGAATGTCCCACGCCCAAGTGGTTGTGTTCGAAGACTCCTGGTATATACGGGTAGGCTCGTCAATGATGTGATCAGTTTCTTCGGCATCGGTTGCATAGAGATAGTAAGATGGCGACACAGTGGCGCCATAAACAGCGTATGAAAGAAGCAAAATTAGCGTAATGGAGAGACCCATTAGGGTACGTAAAAGGTTAGGGTTCTGTGCCAAAGCCTTCTTCATCAGTTGGTCCTAATTGGCACTCCAACTTGAACCCTTGTTCGACGCATTTTTCGTTTGACGGCGTAGAAATGAACCGGTTCAGGTAGCGTGCTCCACCCGTTCTCTTCATATAGGGGAGTTCGGTCGGCAAATTGCTCGGTGTCTTATCATGACGACTCTTTACGATATACCCGCTGAAATCCTTAACCCAGCTCTTGCTGCGCGACTCGAAGAAACAAAGAGCGTTTCAACGCCAGAATGGGCAGAATTTGTCAAGACTGGTGCTGATCGTGAACGCCCTCCATCTCAAACGAACTGGTGGTTCCTACGCTCAGCGGCTATCATGCGCAAGGTTGCCCGTGAAGGCCCAGTCGGTGTAACACACCTTGCTCAAGCATTTGGCGGCCGCAAAGACAACGGTGCAGGCCCGAACACACCTGGCGTTGCATCCCGCCACATTATTCGCACATCACTTCAACAACTCGAAGAGTCAGGTCTTGTCGAAAAAGTTCCAGGACGAGTCGTTGAAGACGAGAACGGCGATTCCCTTCAACTCTACAAAGGACGCCGAATTACTGCTGCCGGTCACAAAATGATTGATGGCGTCGCTCACGAGTGCCGACCAGCTGCAGATGAACAATACCCAGGACTTTCCAAGTACTGAAGGGCGTGAACGAGGTGGCAAGTATGGTATCAACTCAAGATGACGAGTTGAATCACATTCGCGAGCAGCGACGCATCGCTCTACAAAAGCAACTTGAAACACAAGCAGCAAAACAAGCTGACGCTGAAGTCAAAGCCCATGAGGCACAACGAATCTCACAAGGTCTTGATGCTGCAATGAAGAAGTTGCTTTCTCAGGAAGCACGCTCTCGACTCTCTGCCATTTCCATGGCCACGCCTGAACGTGCTGAAATGATCAAGCAATCAATCGTCCAACTCCACGGCCAAGGGAAACTCACGCACCTCATGACCGATGAGCAATTGAAGCAATTGCTCCAATCACAATCCAAGAGCCGCCGTAGTGCGTCCATCCGAAGAATCTGAGAAGGTGCTCGAACATGTCAAGAAATAAACCAGCAGCAAAAAAAATACGCCTCATGAAAGTGGGGAAGCAGAATCGGCGTGTCCCTGTTTGGGTCATGCTAAAGACCGACCGAAACACTGTGTCGCACCCAAAGCGACACCACTGGCGCCGTAGTAAGCTCCAACGATGAGGGTGAATAATATGGTACGAGCAAACGAATCAGAACTAACTGTTCCTCTCCGCAAAGCATGGGGAATTACCCGCTACAAGCGTGCACCGCGTGCAATCCAAATCATTCGCGAACACGTCATCCACCATCTCAAAGTTGGAGAAGACGAAGAAGTTTGGATTGACCCAAGCGTCAATGAAAAAATTTGGTCTCGTGGGATCGAAAATCCACCTCGAAAGATTCGTCTTCAGGTGACTCGCCACGATGAACCAGATATACCGATCGAAGTCAAATTGTTTGAGGAGTGATACATATGGGAAATATTCGACCAAGTTTTATCAAAATTCGTGCTATCCATCTTGTTGAAGATCACGGTGAAAAATTCACTGAAGACTTTGATCACAACAAAAAAATGGTGCAACAACTTACTGATGTTGAGTCAAAGAAACTGCGCAACTGGATTGCCGGGTATGTCACCCGATACCGCCAGCGCAGAGTCGACTGAATGAGGCGATGAAGTGGCCGTGCGCGTCGATTGGGACCGCACTCCCGTATCCGTCCATCATCACAATAAGGATGTCCTTGAGGCATTGATTTTGCATCTTCGAAATAAATTCGGTGTGCGTAAACGCTCATTGGTCATGGAAGATCGGGAAGACAGCGGGTATCTTTTCTTTCTCTATCAGCCATGCAATCCTCGATGGATTATCGAATTCACATCCAAACTTCATAATTCGAACGAGGAGGAGTGAAAATGGGCGACCGCCAACGTATCCCCCTCCCAAGTCGAACATACTCACTTCATATCGTGCTGGTGGGAGCTACACACCCGGGTAACCTCGGCGCTGTATGTCGGACGATGCTCAACTATGGATTCACTTCACTGCGTCTTGTAAATCCACAGTGCACCCCAGATGATGTTGAGGCGCGTAACAGGGCTAAACATGCTGGGCGTATACTGGATTCATGCACAGTTCATGCCTCGATCGAAGACGCTACTGCAGATTGTTCAATGTTGGTAGGCACATCGGGCAAGCGAGAGATTGGAGCAAAAACGAACTTCCGTCATTTCACCTATCCTTGGGAGATGGCAGAACGTTTGGAAACATTCGATGGCGCCATTGCACTTATTTTTGGTGAGGAAGGAAAAGGGCTCTCAACCAAATCGTTGGGCATGTGTGACTTTCTTGTCACGCTTCCTACTTGGGAGGGTTATCCAATAGCGAACTTATCTCATGCAGTGAACGCATGTGTTTACGAGTTGCACAGAAGGACTGTGCTTACATCACAGGGCACGGATTCCGGAGTTCCGGACATTGTACCTCTTGAACGCAGTTTGAATCCAACATTGAGGAGCATATTGAACAAGGGCATCAATGAATTCGGTGCAGCATTACCTGGGAACGATGAACGCAGGGAAAGCTTTGCTCAAAATCTCCGAAGGAGCATTATGCGTTCTATGCCAACGGAAGATGAAGCTACACGGCTCATCGGAGGCATACTCGATGCAACTACGGCTTTGCAATACGTTGGGGGAAACGATGGTTGGAAGAGCCAACGACGTCGTAAAATAACTCCTCGAGAAGAAGAGTAACTAAGGTATCCACGATGCGATACTCTTGGGTGTTTCTCGAACATGCATTGCGACCAACTTCAACGCATTACCGTATGCTGAAGTGATATGAGGCTCGACCTGTTCAAATGCCCATTTCGCCAAATTTTCAGCAGTTGGGATGAACGGCACAACAACGGTACGGTGATCAGACCCCATACTCTCGAATGCCTTGAGTACGGCAGTATCGCCCTCATAGACCACAAAGGCATGGTCGATGACATCATGGACATATTCCATTAAAATAGAACTTACATCTGAGAAATCCATTAGCATTCCTTCTTCACTGACGCCTGATTCTTGGACCGTGTCACCTTCAATTTCTGCTTCGAATCTGTATCTGTGTCCGTGCATGTGCCTGCATTTGCTTTTGTGGTTCGGAACTCGGTGTCCAGTATCTGTTTCTACATATCTTCTAATTCGTGTGGTCATTCGTCCATCTCCTCAAAGTTCAGTGATGCGGAATTGATACAATACCGAAGGCCGCCTAGATTTCGAGGCCCGTCATTGAAGATGTGGCCAAGGTGCGCATCACACCGATCACATTGGACTTCAATCCGGTGCATCCCATGGGTAAAATCGTCTATGTGCCGAATACCTGCATCGGGGTGTTCGGTGTGGAAGGATGGCCAACCGCAACCAGAGTCAAATTTCATCTCAGACGTGAATAACAGGTGCCCGCAACATATGCAAAAATAATCACCGTTGCGTTTCTCATCCCAATAAATTCCAGTAAATGCCCTCTCCGTGCCACTTTCACGAGTAACATGGTACTGCTCATCTGTCAAACGCTCTCTGTACAGTTTATCCTTATGCTCCTTCTCAACCAGAAGTGCATTTTGCAGAACCACACTCCAAGAGTCTTGGTATTCAACTGGGTCGATTTCTCCAATCGAATGGAATGCCAGTATTCGTTCGATGTCAGCCCCACTAACTCCAGAACTTCGACCATCTTTGTCTGGATTGTATGATGTGTTCGTGTTGGCAAATACCGTCTTAAAATCGAGACCCAAATCTTCAATCGCATCTCTTGCGTCGTTCAGAATAGTTGTTTTGTCACCGTTGATGTACGGTAGAGTGAATGATACGCGTTCGCTCCCCCAATTTCCGGTTGCAAAAGCATGCTCCAATGCAGAATAGAACTCGGGTCGGCAATCAGGATAGATTTCATGGTCCCCGGAGTGGACTCCGAGGGCTATTTCCACATCGCATTGTTCGCGATTTGAGAGGGAAAGGGCATAGCCGTAGACGATGGATGCGAATATCGCGTTTCGATTAGGGACAACAGTTGATTTCATGTGAACCTCTTCATAATGGCCCTCGGGAATCTCACTACCGCCTTTCAACAAGGAACTGTCAAAAGCACCCATAGCGCTTGACAAATCGATGAGCGTATGAGTGATGTTGATTCCGTTTTCTGATAAGTAAGCAATATTCTTAACAGCGCGCTCAAGTTCAATACTGTGTTTTTGCCCGTATTCATAGGAGATACAATCCACTGCGTATCCGTCAGCCAACAGTCGCATCAATAATCCAGTCGAATCCATGCCACCTGATAGAGAAATTACCGCTCTTTTCATTTAATCTACCCCCATCCACTTATGCGTCTGCAAACTGAGTCTCCAAGTAGGGTTCTCTTTAACGACTGTTTCTGTCAATGCGAAATTTTTGCCGTTCCACTCTACTGATTCATGATCCATGTAGCACGGCTGAAGAAAATGATGTGTGAAACCGCGTTTGAGATCATCGTACATTGATAGATCTTGACCAACATAGACGCACTTGAGCTCATCGCCATGACGTTGTCGGATTTTCACTTGAGGGTACATTTGGTCTTTTGGCGATATACATATCCAATCTAACAGTCCCTCAGGGATTTCTATCGTGCCGTTTGATTCACAGGCGAGCGAGTACCCCCTTGATGTGAATAATCGTTGCAGCGGCCATAAATCGTTAAGCATTGGCTCTCCACCGGTCAAAATGAGGCGCTTGCTTGGGTATTGTGACACCTGGGACAGTATATCTTCTGCGGTCATTTCCTCGAACGTTTCGAAATCAGTGTCGCACCACTCACACTGAAGGTTGCACTTGCCAAATCGAATGAACACATGAGGTATCCCGGCATGAACACCTTCGCCCTGAACAGAATGAAAAATTTCAACAATCTTGTAGACCTTTGACAAATCTGATGTTGCGTCCATTGGATGAACGTTGAATGTGCCGGGTTGATCCTCAGACATACAAATCACTCACAGAGGGCGGGAGTGGATAAGTTGCATCAATTCTTGACGAGCCTCGGGCTTATCGAAAAAGACACCTCGCATTGCGGAAGTGGTCATGATGGCGTTTTGTTTTCGCACACCTCTGCACCGCATGCACCCGTGAGATGCTTCGAGGATAACTGCAGCACCAAGGGGTTGCAGGTGCTGCTCGAGGTCATCTGCGACACCTTTGGTAATACGTTCTTGATTTTGTAGCCTGTGCGCATGTGCATCAACGATTCGTGCAAGTTTGCTAATGCCGACAATTCGGTCCACAGGGATATACGCAATATGCGCACGTCCGCTAAAGGGTTGGAGATGGTGTTCGCATGTCGAATGAAATTCAATATCTCGGAGCAGAACAATTCCGTCATATCCTTCGCCGTTGAATGTCGATTGGAGAAGTTCCTCAGTATCGGTGGAATAACCCGAGAATATTTCATCCCATGAATCAATGACTCGTTGAGGAGTTTTCAGTAAACCCTCGCGCTCTGCATCGTTTTCTAAATATCCAAGTAACGTTTTGACTGCCTGTTTTGCTTCTTCCTTTGTCACCATTGCAATTACCTTCCGTGCCGAGCATCAATTTCATCCAACTGATCGAGTAGTTTTCTACAAGCTGTTCGTACAGCATCTGCTAGACTGACAAACTTGTGGTCGTCTCCAACATGCTTACGCAAGTCTTCTACCAACTCTGCCGGCATGTCAAGAGATATCTTAGGCACAAGTTCTACTTGAGCGAACCACATATAAATATTCGTATAGTAATACTCTGGTAATAGGTTTGGTGTTGTAATTTGAAGTGTTTCGAGATTTATCTGGCGAATGTTCAAAGAGCCCCATGGTTGACAAGAGAATGATGACACAGTCGACAGTACAGGCGTTTTCACAACTCTTGAATCTACGCAGCCTCGCACCAGACAGAGACACTGTTGGCATGTCCGATCAAATGATCAAAGAATTTTTGTCCATTGACGCACATCTTGGGACGGCCATTGAAGAAGCTATTGAGCGACAAAAAGCACTCAGTGAAGAGTTCGGCGTGGACATGATGTCTCTGCCCGAATCTCAACTTGTCCCAATCCTACAAGCTGATTTCATTAATTTCTACGCGCCTGCTACCGTCAATCCATACGTTGCACTTGCAGCATGCGGACCATGGATTATCACTGCTCACGGAGCAGTTCTCCATGATAACGGGGGATACGGCATGCTCGGAAGCGGACATGGCCCTGACAAAGTCATCAACGCTATGTCTCAAAATTGGGTTATGGCGAATGTCATGACGCCTTCCTACAGCCACAAGCGCCTTGCAACTCGATTGCAAAAAGAATTAGGTTACACGCGTGGCTCTTGTCCTTTTACACGTTTTATATGCATGAACAGTGGCTCGGAATCGGTAACGGTTAGTCTTCGTATCGCTGACGTAAACGCACGTAAAATGACTGGCCCTGGCGGCCGTCATGAAGGTAAAGAAATCAAACTCATGGCAGTTGAAAAGGCATTCCACGGGCGTACCGATCGCCCAGCACAGATTTCTCATTCGTGCAAATCCTCCTATGACAAAAATCTCGCAACATTTAGAGATCGTGACAATCTCATTCTGGTTCCGGCAAATGATGTGGCTGCATTGGAGAAAGCTTTCGATGACGCTGAGAAAGAAGGTGTATTCATTGAACTCATGGCGATTGAACCGGTCCAGGGCGAAGGAAATCCGGGCTCCTGTGTTGAACGCTCGTTCTACGATGCTGCTCGCCGCCTCACTCTTGAACATGGCTCAATGCTCCTCGTTGATTCTATCCAAGCAGGAATTAGGGGTCAGGGATGCCTGTCCATCATCGATTACGAAGGATTCCAAGACGCAGAATGCCCCGACTTGGAAACATGGTCGAAGGCTCTCAACGCTGGACAATATCCACTTTCTGTTCTTGGTCTCAACGAACGAGCCTCGGAAAATTACGTTGTTGGCATCTATGGCAATACGATGACCACCAATCCGCGTGCTTTGGAAACTGCATGTGCTGTACTCGACCTTATCACCCCAGAATTGCGTTCTAATATTCGAGATCGAGGTGATGAGTTCGTCGACAAACTCAAATCGCTCTCTGAGGAAATGCCTGGCATCATCACACAAGTTCAAGGAACTGGACTATTGCTCAGTGCTGAACTCGAGCCCAGCAGATTCCCTGTCGTAGGATTTGACGCCGTGGAAACATGGTGTCGTAAGCATGGCTTAGGCGTCATTCACGGGGGGACCAATGCCCTCAGATTCACACCCCACTTCAACATCACATCAGCAGAAATTGATGCGATTATTGTGATTGTGCGAGATGCCCTCACACACTTCCAACAACACTCATGAAAGTGAAGTTACGATATCTTCTCGGCTGAATTGCCTTGAAGCATAGTAAGCTGCTAGAGTTGCATAAACCAGTGATGATGCTACCCAAATGACAACGTGCTCCGTGATGACGCGATTCATCAAAAGTTCCCTTAGTGCCAGTAAAATGTTTACTACAGGAATTGCGAACCAAAATCCTTCGATTCCGTCGAGATTTATGACTTGTGTGAACAATGCCGGGAACAAAATCAGCATCAGTGCGGGTGCAAGTATACTTCCCGCCTCCTTTACGCTGTGTGAACGCATAGCGAGTGCTAATTCAAATGCAACAACCATAACGGCGAACAGGAGAATTGACAACACAATGAGGCCAACCGAGACGATTGAAAGTTTTGGCAATCCTATGAAGCTGGATGATGCAAGATATCCAATTGCAAACAAGAGGCCACAGATTTGCAAAACAACACCAATTCCAGTAATGGTCGCTACAGCAAGCCACTTACCCATGAGTAACTCAATTCTTGTGCATGGTAGGCACAGTAACGCTTCAAGTGTACCACGTTCACGTTCACCTGCAGTCATGTCAATTGATGGCTGAATAGCACTGGAATACGTCCATATGGCCAACACCAACGGAATGAACAATGAGAGTACCATTCCGGCTTGTTCACCAGATGTTGCGACATCACCTTGTGCAATGTCTCCGTCCCAACGCAACGGGTCAAGCGTAGCATTCACATCAAGTCCGCCATCAGAAATGCGCTCGCGCACTTCAGAATCTTCCCACTCCGACAATGTGGAAAGGAGTCTGAATCGTGCTTCGTTAGATCGTTCCGATGTGGAAAGATGCAGAATGGCATACGACCAGGTGTCGTTACGTGAATCAAATCTCAAGACTGCATCTGTGGAACTGTTCCTCACTCGCTCCAAATCATCGTTCGGTTCTGAAAGGCTGGTCACATTAGGCAATGGCTCTAGCGAAACGGTCAAACTGACTGAAGTAAAATTTTCAAGTAATGCACTAGGGAACTCATCACTTTGCACTATAACGCTAAGTTCGAGAGCGTCCAGTTCGGCAGCTTCGGACTCAAGTAACACAGGGAAGAGAATAAACAGTAATGGGAACATGAGAAGCGGAATCACGATGATTGCGATGATTGTCCGCCAATCACGAGCGAATTCAACTACTTCCTTCTTCGCAATGGCTCGAATACGCCTGCCTCCGCCATCACTCATTTTCCAAGACCTCCAACGTTGTAGCAGGCGTACGAGGAGTGAAGAGCCGTCGCCACCAACTGCTCAAAGCGCTTTCTTTGTCAGCTTCTTCCTGCCTCGGCCGTGCTTGATCGAGGGTTAGCGAAACGTAAGCATCTTCAAGGCTAGCGGTTCCGGTTGAAGAGAGTAGTTCTGAAGGCGAACCATCGGCACGGATTTCGCCGTTGTGTATAATGACGATTCGGTCGCAGACTTGTTGAGCTTCTGCAAGTTGATGTGTTGAATAAATGACGGTGCCACCTTCGTCACGTAATTGCCGCACTAACGCCCGAACGGTACGCGCACTGGTTATGTCAAGGCCGGCAGTTGGCTCATCCAACAACAGAATATTGGGGCCGTGGGCCAATGCTCTGAGCAAAGCCGTTTTTTGTTTCATACCCCGTGAAAACCCCTTGGTATGCCGGCTGAGATTTTCCTTCATGTCAAGGTGTTCGGCGAACTTTTCAGTACGCGCCCATGCAACGGCGTCGTTAACACCATGCATCCGGCTGTGATAGCGAATGTTCTCCCATGCAGTTAGGCGAGAATACAGCCCAGTGGATTCGGGCACAACGCCGAGTTCCTGGCGCATTTCTTCTACAGGTTTTCCATTACTTAACTCTACACGCCCATTCGATGGTTTGTAAACTCCCGCCATGAGCCTCAAGAGTGTAGTTTTACCCGCACCGTTACTCCCTACAAGACCTACAATTTCTCCGGAGTGAATATCTAGATCGATTTTTTTGAGCGCTTCCACTTCAGCAAAACTCTTTGTCACCCCACGGATGCTCAGCAGTGTAGTCGACATAGTATCACTCAAGAGACTCGTCCATCTTCAATGGCTGTATTTAGGCCTGGATATTTTGTCTCCAGTTTACAAGCACGAGAAAGTTGTTGTTTGAGTTCAGCGAATATTTCGCGTTGTGGGACGCCCATTTCAACAAGGTTACCGATCATGGAAAATGCCCCTTGTATTGCGCCAGCATCGAGATATGCTTCGTTTGAAATTTGCCGCTTTTGGCGTAGCATGTCCAAACGACTAGCCAAGAATTCGACCTCGTTTCGTATACGAGGTCCGTCAATATGTGGGAGAGCGATAAGGTTGTCAACACAGGTTCGCATCAAACAAATGACTCGGAGGAATATTATGATGCTTGCGTTAGTTCAACAAGGACTCCACCAGTTGATTTGGGGTGGACGAAAGCGATTGACTTCCCGCCTGCACCAGTTCGTGGAGTTTCATCAATCATCATGATGCCGTTCGACATCAAATGTTCGATAAGGCCCGTCAAATCGCCAACTCTGAAGCAAATCTGCTGAACGCCAGGTCCACGCTTTGAGAGGAAACGGCCAATAGGTGTATCCTCGGAAGTGGGCTCTAATAATTCGATTTCTGCTGGGTGTTCGCCTACTTTTACAGGTGCTGTAGCAAAGAATCGGGTAGTGACTCCTTGGTCGGATACGAGTTCATCTTCATTTCCTTCATTAAGCCCTAACAATCTCCAGAAAGTACTCCCCGATTCTAATTGGTGGGTGGCGATGCCGATGTGATCGATTCTTATAGGTCCAAAATCCATTCCATCACCTCAAAATCCGCTTGGAGCCATCCAAGTTCCAAAGACATCCTTCATTGCTTGAATAATTTCACCCAAAGTACAGTCATGCTTTACTGCATGAAGAACATGTGGGAATAAATTGTCCCCCGATTGCGCAGCGTTACGAACATTAACGAGGCAATCGGCAACCAATTCTGCGTCTCTTGAACTGCGAAGTTCTGCCAGTCGACGGCATTGTTCATCGCCGACTGTTGGGTCCAGTTTCAAAACTTCAGTCACAGTGTCATCTTCCATGAGGCCATGATTGACGCCCACTATGAGTCTCGATTCAGATTCAACATCGTTGAGATGCTGATACGCTGCATTGTGTATTTCCCTTTGCTGCCATCCTTGCTCAATAGCCTTCAAAGCACCGCCTAGTGATTCAATTTTCAGTATCTGCTCAAGTGCCAAATCATGTATTTGCTTTGTTAGAGCTTCAACGTGGTATGAGCCGCCGAGTGGATCTACCACGTCAGCAGCACCACTTTCTTCGGCAATGATTTGCTGTGTCCGGAGGGCTACTGTGGCAGATTTCTCCGTTGGCAAACCCAATGCTTCATCGTAAGAATTCGTGTGGAGGCTTTGAGTCCCTCCACAAACTGCAGCCAATGCCTGAATCGTCACCCGTGCGATGTTGTTGAGAGGTTGCTGAGCAGTGAGGCTCACACCAGCAACCTGTGTGTGGAATCTCAGCATAGAAGACTTCGGATTTTTTGGAGAATATCGCTCTGACATCAACTCATACCAGAGTGTGCGAGCGGCTCGGAACTTAGCGGCCTCTTCAAAGAAATCGTTATGACAGTTGAAGAAGAATGAGAGACGAGGAGCAAAACTATCGACATCAAGCCCTTTTTCGACTGCAGCCTCGACATAAGCAAGTGCATTGGCTAGAGTGAACGCTACTTCTTGAACGGCCGTTGAACCTGCTTCACGAATGTGATATCCCGAGATTGAAATCGTGTTCCAGCGCGGAACATTCGTTGAACAATATTCGAAGATATCGGTAATAAGCCTCATGCTTTGTGCAGGAGGGAACACATATGTTCCACGAGCAATGTATTCCTTGAGTATGTCATTTTGTATGGTGCCTAATACTTGGTTTGGAGGCACACCTTGTTCTTCTCCAACAGCGATATACATGGCGAGAAGAACCATTGCTGGCGCATTAATTGTCATGGAAGTGCTTACCTTGTCAAGCGGTATTCCGTCCATGAGTTCACGCATATCAGAGAGTGATGAAATCGAAACACCTACTTTACCAACTTCACCAAGTGACATTTCATCATCAGCATCAAGGCCTAATTGCGTTGGGAGGTCAAAAGCAACTGACAACCCCTTCTGTCCGCGTTCGAGCAGGAGTTTGAACCGTTCATTGGTTGCTTTGGCACTTGAAAAACCAGCATATTGCCTCATGGTCCACAATCGTGACCGGTACATAGTCGAGTGAATTCCGCGAGTGTATGGAGGTGAACCTGCATCGCCAAGTTGATCTTCGCTAATTTGTAGTCCAGCCAGCGTTTTAGCAGTACTCTGTAATTCGAGATTAAGACCACTCAGTGTCTTCCAGTCCTCTCTGCGCTGACTGACCATGTACCCTCCATGTAGAGGGGCTTCATCAACACTCCCACTCAATCGTGGTGGTGACCATCTGGACCGTGGACGTGCCCGTGTGACATTTCGTCTTCTGTTGCCTCACGCAATTCCACAATTTCGACCGAAAATGTTAGAGATTGTCCAGCCAATGTGTGATTGAAATCTGCAGTTACTGCTTCATCTGTTAACGCAGTAATTGTGAACGGTGATGGGCCATGGGGCATCTGTGCAACCAATTGCATTCCGATTTCGAGCGAAGCTTCTTTTTCCAGTTGCTCAAATTGTGCTCTTGGAAGTTCGAGAACTGCTTCGTCGTCACGATCGCCGTATGCACGTTCCGAACTAAGGGTAAATTCACGAGATTCTCCAACTTTGGCACCCATGATCTCTTCCTCAAATCCAGGAATCATTTGCTTGTGCCCAACGAGAAATGTCAAGGGTTCACGTCCTTCACTGCTATCAAAAACATCGCCGCTTTCAGGCAATGTTCCTTTGTAATGTACGCTTGCTACCATGTTTTCGCTTACTGTTAAGTCAGTCATCATATCACCTTCTTGTCGTCATTCGGGAAACTAAATCTCTTAGTTTGTCTGCGACTTCGCGAGGGAGAATTTCTTCTTCCACTTTGGATTCAATGAACAAGAGAGAATCTGCAATTCCGATTCGTTCACCCTTTGCCCATATTTGACCGAGAACATTCGAACGATGCTCCTCAGAAACTTGATCTGAGTCCAATATATCCTTGGCTGCATATTTGTATTCGAGGTACTTTTGCCGGTTCAACTTCTTTTCTTGCTTTTGTCGGCCGCCACCTTTCTTGTCGTCACGGCGACGACGGCGACGGCGGTCCGTTGATGGCTTAGCCACTGGGGTTTGAATGGTCTTGAACACGTCGTTACGCGAACCAGTTACTGTTTTCGTTTGTGCAGGAACTGTTGCTTCAGCGGTTGTTGAGGTCGGCGCTGCAGAAACAAACTCAACGGTAGCAGGTGCAGAAGCCAGTTGAGTCTCTGGCTTGACATCTGAAGGAACAGTTCTCTGAGCCTTTGCATTATCACGCGAAGCTTGGGATTTTCTCCTCAACTCGGCAAGTCTGTCCTCTTTCGAAACTTTCTGTGGCGCAGGTGTTTGTTTCTCTACAGAATTGGTGAAGGTTGGGGTTGAGGTTTCTTTGACCGCCGATGATGCTGCCGGAGTTGGTGATTTCTGCGATTCTTGTGTTCCTAATCGCTTGAGTGCCTGCTCGCGTCGCTTGGCTAAGTCGTCATGAGCATTTTGTTTGTTTTGTTGCGGACGTGGAGTAGGTCGAGCAGCGGGTGCATTGCGGCGTTGGGTCTGAGATCGCTCACTCATTCTCTTGTTTCTTTGAGCGCTAGCATCGCGAGCAAAGGGGTTGAATGGCTCATCTTTTTTCCTACGTTCGCCGCTAATGAGTGATTCCCCCATTACGCGGTCGTTGATGACTCCTTAAAAACAATTAGCGTCGAAGCAATCACTACACAGCCCAAGTAACCTGAGTTTGGTCGGTACGCAGGTACTGGTCAACAGCACTCTCTTCATAGGGAGTGACTCGTCCATTTTGCAGTTCAATATATCCAAGCAGCCCAATCATCGTGCCATTATCGATGCAATACATTCTCGGAGGTGCATGTGAGGTTGACTCTCGTTCACCTGCCATGAGGCTACACATTTCTCGCAAGCGTGTGTTGCATGCAACACCACCGCCAAGAAGTAGTTCGGTCTTGCCAGTATGCGACAGAGCTCGTTCAGCAACTTCTACGCATGCTGCAAAAGCATGTTCTTGTAGAGACCAACATACTGCTCCCAGTTCCGCACCGTTGTCCAAGAGACGTTGTGCAGCAGTCATAACCCCTGAGAAGGCAAGGTCCATTCCACGTACTGCAAATGGCAGTTCAAGATCCGTCAAGCGTGGTTCGGGATTATTCGACAGCCATTCCTGAGCAAGTTTTTCAATTACTGGCCCACCCGGGAATGGAATTCCTTGAGCCCTAGCAAACTTGTCGAGCATGTTACCGATGCCGATATCAAGCGTTTCACCAAGAACTCGATACCGTCCATCGAGATGTGCAATGACTTGCGTGTTACCCCCGGAAACATACAGCAATACCGGATCACTACAACCGCACTGTTGCCTTCCAATTTCGATGTGCGCTACGCAATGATTGACACCGATAAGCGGGACATCTAATCGACTGGAAATGCCCCTTGCAAGAGCGGCTCCTACACGCAAGCATGGTCCAAGTCCCGGTCCTTGGGAATAAGCCACAGCATGAATTTCCGAAGGAGATAAATTGTAATTGGCGAGTAATTTTTGGAAAAGTGATTGAGCAATTTCTTTGTGATGATCTGCTGCTTCTCGAGGATGAATGCCACCCTTATCGGGGCGAACTGTGTCCGAGACAGCAGGGTGAGGAATGCCCTCTGAGTCAACCAATCCAAACGACAGCGTGTGTGCTGTTGATTCTATCCCAAGCGTCCAACCGTCCATCTCAACCAGTTAACGCAGATAGCCATTGTTCTTCAACCCTCAGCATCTAGACCATAATATGCGAACTGTATTCGTCGATGCTGGCCCATTGGCACATCTGTCGGGAAAAGGCACAGTAGCAGGAGATGTTTCTGACAAAGTGGAAGAATTTGTTCGCCCCGCAGGAAGTGGATTGGTAGTCAACGCAGGTAAAATCGAAAGAATTGCCCAAACTGAAGAACTCATTGAGGAGTACGGATTACCGACAAATTACGAGAACGTAAGTCCAGATTACCGCGTAGTTTCATTGAACGGAATGGCAGTCATTCCAGGATTCGTTGATGGACATACTCATTTGCTATGGTCGGGCGACCGTTCACGGGAACTATCATGGAGGCATGAAGGTAAAACATATCGCGAAATTGCAAAACTTGGTGGAGGGATACAGGACACCGTCCGATCAACATCAATTGCTACGGATGAACATTTACTCAAACTTGGATACGAAAGGATGCGCAACACATTGCGTTGTGGCACTACACATATGGAAGCTAAGAGTGGTTATGGTTTGACGACTGAATCGGAGTTGAGATTAATTCAAATTGGTTCGAAATTAGGTGATATGAAGCATTTGCCTACCCTCGACTTAACATGGCTCGGTGCACACGACATACCTGCAAATATGAATGCAAAAGAGTATGTTGAGCAAATACTCTCGGAGCAATTACCTCGTGTACTCGAACAAGGCCTGGCACGTTCGGCAGATGTTTTTTGTGAACCCGGTTGGTTTGATGTTGAACAAGCAGAAGAGATTTTGAAAGCGTCCCGAAATGGGGGCATGCAATTACGAATGCATATTGACGAATTCAAAGACGGTGGAGGTGGGGACTTAGCGGCTGAATTGCGCGTGGATTCAGCAGATCATGCGCACTACACGAACATAAATGCAAGGCATCGAATGAAAGATGCGGGGGTTATGACTGGCTTTTTACCGGGAACCCCCTATGCAATGGGTGCACAATGGCCGAGTTTCCAACAAACACTCGAGGATGAAATACCTTGGAGTATCGCAACAGACTTCAATCCAAATTGCAAAACTAACAGCATGACTTTCCTCGGATCACTGTTGGTTCAACGTTGCGGCGTACATCCACTCAACACGCTCATCGCCGCCACACGTAATCCATCCGAGACAACACCTCACCCGACGGGGATGGCGCATGGGCGACTCGAGGTTGGGGCTGCGGCCAATTTCAATGTCCTCAACAGCGAGTACTGGGAGGCATGGTGCCTCCAACCATCCGAGTCCCCAATTCTCTCCACATGTTTGAACGGCGAATTCATTCATCACTGATTTACCTATATTAACTTCTTAAATAACAATTAATCAATTATAGTTTTGAAAGGGATAAAAATGGATATCATTAATGTATTGGTTGAAACTGTGGTCTGTACTGGAGCCGAAGGCAAAGGTGCCAGATTCAAGCGAATGCTCGAAGCTCGACAAGAATACAAGCGTCGACAAGACGGTTGCATCGCAGCATGGATTGGTCAATCCATCGATGGCCAAGGATTGTTCATCGTCCAGTCGGTTTTCGCGGATAAGAACTCATGGAAGAAAATCTCACAAGCAATTTCTGAAATTCTTGATACGAAAGACGGTGGACTCGAATCTGTATTTGGCGGTCCGCCCCTCGTTGGCATGTTCGAAGTCCCACTCGATTCCCTTGAGATCCCAGATTCAATGAAATCATGAATTTCAGAGTACCCCGTCACGTCGCATAATGTATGTTATACGACAAATCCAGATATTGGAGGTGCTGACGTTATACGAAGTTCTGCGTAAATGTGCCGCAGTGAGGCGTTTTGAACATAGGCGAATCTGAGGGGAGGCATATTATCCCACATTTCCGCCTCAAGTAGGGGGGGTTTTGGCAGATTTCTTACAATTATTCATATGTTCGATTTACACCCCTTTATCATCGAAGATTCTAAGTCAAAGGGCCATGCCCTTAGAATGATTGACATGACGGTCGTGGAAGGATTCTGTCTGAAATGCAAAACATATGGGCCTATCAAAGATGGTCAGCTCATCAAAATGAAGAACGGCAGAACGCGTATGGCGGGTGGTTGCTCCCAGAACGGTTGTACTGGTAAAATATCCAAGATCGTCAGTTAATGTCTACATCGCCTACCGATGTGGTTTAATACACCGGTTCAGTGGGCAGGTTACCTAGGGCTCGTGGTCTAGGGGTTATGACGTCGCCTTGACATGGCGAAGATCGAGAGTTCAATTCTCTCCGAGCCCACCATTCGAACATAGCACCATCTATGAATATTGTTTATTTATTTTTCAAAAGGCAACTAATATTTGACTTCTTGAAAAAGCAATACCGTGGGAATCATTCACTGAGCACTTCAGGCTCCGGCAAATCAAGATCATCCGGATCAATTCGAGCAAGTGGTTTCTCGTCATCTTCCATTGTGAAATCTGTTGAACCACCTTGCCATGAAGATATTTCTTCTATCTCTTGAAATTGTTCGTCTGGAATGGCATGATTGTCCGACAATGAGTAGACCATTGGGTCAATGACTTCACGTTCGGGTAGTGCGCCCGGCGGTGGAGCTTCACGTTCTTCGAGATGTATGCCTGAATGGAATGTGCCACATTCGGGACACCGGACCGATCCTTTCGGCTCAATACATCCACATACCGGGCATGATGATTTGCCTTGGAATGCGCGCAGAGAGTCTTCTGCAGTCATTCTTTCACTCCAAGAAAATGTCTTTTTGGTAACCAGTGACAATGTCTCCAGTATCGTCTTCTTCGATGGTCACAGTTTCCTCTTCATCGTCGAATTCTATTATTGTCCCGAACACATCTTCGTCTTCAAACGCAAGACCGATATGTGATCCGATGTCGATTTCGTCGCCTTCAACTCCCTCGTCTTCTTCATCATCGGATTCTGAATCTTCTTCGTAATCCATTTCGTCGTCGTCGGATGCCTCATACGCTTCATCGAATTCTTCGGATTCTTCCGATTCTACTTCACCCTCATCAGAATCAGTTTCAGCCACGTCCTCTTCAGCATCTTCGGAACGTGCATCTTCAGTGTCATCAGAGACCTCTTTCATTGCTTTAGCACGTGCTCTCCATCCCGGGACAATAACAAAATGCATGGCAAGAGAACCAATAAGGCCAGCCAGGCCGAGAACCATCATGATGATTCCATCAATGTAAAACCCAGCAGGCATAGATGATGAGTCACCGGAAAATGGAGTAAGGGAATTACGGCACTCGCCAACTTGGACATCGGGGTCACAGGGGTATATCTCGCCTTCATTCCAGTCTTCAAATCCAATCTTATAGTCCGTTTCTAAAGCAATTGGGCCACCTTCGCCGCTCACGCCCAGAGGACCGATACCGCCCATCCCGTTGATGAGCCATGCAGCGATAAACAGGCCAAACACCATGTGGATAAGAGGCCAAACAACATCGTTCCATTTCTTACCCATCATTTTCTTTTGAAGATCTGTCGGGAAGGGTTTGTCCACCTTATCCGATAGGCGCGCTTCATCATCTATTGCTTCATCAAGGTCATCGAGTGATTCCAAAGCCTCGACGAACTCAATGATGTCGATGGAGCCGTCATTATCTTCGTCAACATCAACAAGGAAGGTTTCAATGTCTTTGTATGAGACTTCCGAGCCGATAAGATCAGAGATTGAACTTCTAAATTCGGCTGCCGAAATTTGGCCATTGCCATCCTTGTCGAGGGCGTTGAAGAATTTGTTTGGAGAGTCTCCTGTCTCGTCCATTGCATCTGAAATCAATTGTAAAATCGATTGATGTGATGGGATTTCATCGGCGATGTCATCGAGGACATCATCCATGTCCTCAACATAATCTTCGTCAAGTTCGTCGTCATCATAATCTTCGACTTCAGTTGAATCTTCTAAAGATTCGTCTTCACTTTCTGGTTCATCCTCTTCCTCAGCATCATCCAATTCAAGGTCAGCATCAGACGCTTCTTCATTCTCTGAAGCGTCTTCCTCTACAGAATCTGTTTCCTCCTCTTCTGAAGAGTCAGTGTCCAAGTCGGCCTCTTCAACCACAACATCATCGTCTTCATCTGAAATCGTTTCATCGTCTGTAGAAACAGTTGCAGCGGCAGTGGTGTCCTCAGGTTCTAATTTCTCACCTGTAATGGTTTCATGGAGTTCGGAGAGGTCGATTTGTCCATCTCCGTCTTCGTCGATGGTTTTCACCAGTCGTTCAACTTGTGACGGAGGTAAATCTGCCAAGTTCAAGCTCAGAAGACCCGTCTTCAATTCTGAGGAATCGATGAGATTATCGTTATTGGTGTCGAACTTTTTGAAGAGAGTTGGGATGCTAATACCGGTTGTTTCAAGCCACTTACGTAAAACTTCAACAACATCGTCAGCAACAAATATTGTCCCGCAGTGGCTGCATTTAGTTGAGTCCAGGGCGACCAATCCATGGCAAGCGCCACACTCGCCGAGTGCTTCATCTGATACACCGGAAAAAGAAATATTACATTCGGGACAGTTCTCGGAATTTAGAGGGACAATCGCCCTGCATGCTCCACATTCAGCCATAGCGACTTCATCTTTCGTCTCGTCGGACATTTCCACACCTGTTCTCCCGAGTGCATCGCCGGATATAATGATTCATAGACTTTGAATGATGAACTCGTAATACGAGCGGTCAAATGCGGCGGGGGTGAAGTATTGGAAATCGGAAAAATATACACGTGTGAATTTGTGACCGACGAGGAAACTCTGGCTTGGGTTGACCGCAAAAGTCAGTCTAAGAATGGCCATGTACTGTTGTTTTCTCGGCTGCCGCATCGGCGATTGCTCGAGCATCTCGACATTAACAGCGTCGAGGCGTATTGGTTGTCTGAACGAATTACAGACGGAGCAGTCCGCCCCGACCTCGATGAAATTTCGAAGTTGATCCTAGCGCACCTCTCCAACCATAACGGAGTCGTGGTTCTCGAAGGACTCGAGTGGCTTGTTACGCAAAATGGAGAAGACAATACCCTGGGTTTCATCCGGATGCTCAGGGAGTCTGTTCACAGGAAACAATGGACGATACTCATACCCATCCGCACACTTGCGTTTAACCCGCAATGGCTTGCCAGACTCCGTCGTGAAGCACCCAGCATTGAGCTCAGTTCACCACCAGAGGCATCTACTGACTTAACTGAACAGAATGACCGCCATGAAGTGAAAAACGAAGTATTAGGTTTGACGCCATTGACTATTCTTGACGATGGTTCACCGCAACTGGTACAGTTGACACGGCTTCCCTACAATGGATTTACCAATTCCCTACTTCGTAAACGCATACTTCAATGGAGGAGAATGGGACTTGACGTCTCGGAAGTTGAGCCAGCACTCAATGCTACGGACATTGAACAATCGTACGCGTTGTATGCTGTAGTGGAAGAAAAAGTGCGCCAAGCAGTCGAAATTGACCGCTACATTACTGCAAACAGTGGAATGCTTACTGCAAGCGAAGAAACCTCGGCGAGATTCAGGATTCGACAATTGACCGGCCTTGAAGAGCTTGCAAAAATCTACTTTGTAGATTAACGGTTGAGCCTTCCTACTTCCGCCTCAATTCTGGCGAGCCACTTTGAATCAAGCAGTTCACTGGCTACAGCAATAAGGTCTGAACTGGTACTGCGGTCGCCTGAGAGTGGCTGGACAATCGTACGTACCCGTTGCTTAAGAGCGGATACATATGGCGAAGGCTCGATTGGATTGAGTTCTAATGCTTCGCATGCTACAACCAATTCACATGCCAAGACTTCAGCCAGACGAGAGGTTGCTTGAAGGAGATTCCAGGTTGCAGTTGCTCCCATACTTACGTGGTCTTCCTGTCCAGCAGATGTAGAGGTTGAAAATATTGAACGGGGTGCTGCATGCCCATGCAATTCGGAAAGGGAAGCGCCAGCCACATATTGAACAATCATGAGGCCGGACTCAAGACCTGAATCTTTTGCGAGGAAAGCTGGCATCCCACTACGGGCTGGATCTAGCATTTGGTCAATTCTGCGCTCAGAAATCGAAGCCAACTCAAACACTGCAGCAGACATCGAATCAGCTGTCAAGGCTAATACTTCTCCATGGAAATTACCCTGTGAAACGACTTCATGGGGACCGGGATTTGCATGATCGGGGAAGACCAATGGATTGTCAGTGGCACTGTTCAGTTCTATGTTCAATGTATTCTGAAGGGCTGAATAGCGCTCATAAACCGCCCCGTGGACTTGCGGTGCGCATCGAAAAGAGTAGGCATCTTGCACTTGGTCACAGTCAGCATGGGAGGCCATAATCGGAGAGTTGGCCAAAAGGGTACGAATTCGTTGTGAGACGGCGAGTTGCCCTTGATGTGGTCTGGCATTGTGAACGCGTTCATCCGCAGGCGTAACGCTTGCTTGCCTTGCTTCGATGGAAGTGCAAAGTACCATGTCTGCATAAACCATAAGATTCGAGAGACGCTGCTCTGATAGCGTGAGGAAACTACACATTTGGCTTGTACCGTTGATGAGAGATAATCCATCTTTAGCACGTAACTCGAGTGGGATTAATCCATGTTGCCTTAATTGGAGTTTCGCCGGTTCAGTCAAACCGTCTTGCGTAAGAACTTCGCCTTCACCAATGAGCGCCAGCGCCATATGGGAAAGTGGAGCAAGGTCGCCACTTGCACCGAGGCTGCCGATTCGCGGGATGGCTGGCGTAATATCATAATTAAGGAAGTTCACAATTTGTGCCAGAACATCTGGGTGGACGCCGGAGTTTCCCTTGGCAAGGGAATTAATTCGAACGGCCATCATTGCACGGACTGATTCTTTCGACATTAATTCGCCAATTGCGGTAGCGTGAGAGCGGATGAGATTTATTTGCAGTTGCGTCAAATCATCTGGTGAGATTCGTTGGTGCACGAGTGCTCCAAAGCCAGTATTAATTCCATAGACTGTCTCATCGTTTGAGAGAATTCGCTTAACAACTGAACGGGCTGATTCAACACGGGCAAGTGCATCTTTCGACACCTCGACAACTGCATCACCTGTTGCTATGCGCATGACTTCAGAAGGTGTGAGAGTGTGGCCGTCGAGTGAAATTGTGGTCATTTAGAATCCTCCTTGAACAAGTCATCGAGAAGTGAATCATCGGCATGCTCGGGCAGTGTAACTTTCAACAAGGGCTCAGCATCCATTGCTCTACGAATTGCAAATTCTGCTCCAGGGTTACGAGCCCATGCACGCCGGGCAACACCGTTGTTAACATCCCAGTGTAACATTCTCTGAAGTTTCAGTTCGCATTCATCAGTTCCGTCAAGAAGCATTCCAAATCCACCGTTCATCACTTCACCCCAGCCCACACCCCCGCCGTTGTGGAGACTTACCCATGTTGCACCTCTGAAAGCGTCACCAACAAAGTTTTGCACTGCCATGTCTGCAGTTTGTATTGAACCGTCGCGGATGTTGGCAGTCTCCCTATATGGGCTGTCTGTGCCTGATACATCGTGATGGTCACGGCCAAGTACTACGGGAGCGGAAATCCGGCCACTCGAAATCGCTTGGTTCATGGCCGAAGCAATTTTCCTACGACCTTCATCATCAGCATACAAGATTCGGGCTTGACTACCAACGACCATTTCATTATCACCTGCGCCACGAATCCATCGAATATTATCGACCAGTTGCTGTTGAATTTCAGGAGGTGAACTGTCGAGCATTTGCTCAAGTACTTCACAGGCTATTTCATCAGTGACGCGCAAATCTTCAGGTTTTCCCGAGCAGCAGACCCAACGGTAGGGTCCAAAACCATAGTCGAAACACATTGGACCCATTATGTCCTCGACATAACTCGGGTATCGGAACGAAGATCCGTCAGCCGACATGACATCGGCGCCAGCGCGACCGGCTTCTAAGAGGAAAGCATTTCCATAATCCCAGAAATACATGCCGTTTTCAGAAAGAACATTTACGGCAGCAGCGTGACGTCGGAGCGTTGATCGAACTTCATCCGCGAATCTGTCAGGGTGCGTTGATAACATACTCGAAGCCTCATCGAAGGAAAACCCTGCCGGGAAGTATCCGCCTTGGAACGGATTGTGTAAACTTGTTTGATCACTGCCTAAATCGACAGAGACATTACGCTCTACCAATCGCTCCCATAGTTCGACAATGTTTCCGACGTATCCAATTGAAATTGGGGTCTTTCGGTCAGCAGCCTGCATCATCTGGTCTATGGCATCATCAACATCTTCGGTGACTGTTGTCAACCAGCCTTGCTCATGGCGCTTATACGCTGCATGGGAATTTGATTCTGCAACTATACAAGAAGCGCCTGCAATCACAGCTGCCTTGGCTTGTGCACCAGACATTCCGCCTAAACCTGAAGTGACAAAAGTTACGCCACCTAAGCCTTCATCTCCGCCCAATCCAAGATGTGCTCGTGCGGCATTGAGTAAGGTGATGGTCGTACCATGAACGATGCCTTGTGGGCCGATGTACATGTAGGAACCAGCAGTCATTTGTCCGTATTGGGTGACGCCAAGAGCGTTCATTCTTTCGTAATTCTCTTGAGAGGAAGCGTTTGGAATCACCATGCCGTTTGTAACAATAACTCGTGGGGCATCTCTGTGTGAGGGGAAAAGCCCCATTGGGTGGCCAGAATACATGACGAGTGTTTGATCATCGGTCATTTCGGACAAGTACTTCATGACGAGTCGGTACTGTGCCCAATTTTGGAATACAGAGCCATTACCCCCGTATGTAATCAGTTCATGAGGGAATTGGGCAACTGCAGGATCGAGGTTGTTTTGAATCATCAGCATGATGGAGGCGGCCTGAAGAGACTTCGAGGAGTAAGCAGTGAGTGGGTGTGCCTTCATTTCGTATTGCGTCGGGCGATATCGCCACATGATAATCCGTCCAAACGTCTCTAACTCCTTATGGAATTCAGAGGCGAGTATTGGATGATGTTCAGCTGGGAAATATCGTAAAGCATTACGCAATGCCAATTTCTTTTCCTGTTCAGATAAAATTTGGCGCCGAGGTGGTGCATGGTCGACCGTCTCATCCCAAACAGGCGAATCAGGAATTTGAGAAGGAATACCCTCTGCCAAATACTCCCTCAAAGCGCTGAAGTCTCCGCTCATGTCCGTTGGTTGATGCTCTCGCCCTTGAGGATTCGTATTGAATCATTAGGAAAGAGCCGGCACATCGTTTGTTTTTGAACGGTCTGGACGCCACATTGTAAACACGATTCCAGAGAACATCATGAGCACTGCAAAACTTTGGAAACCGGTTTGGAGATTCAAATATCCGTTCTCAAGCAAATAACCAGCGGCGGCGCTTGAAATTGAAAAGGCAATCGACATCGTCAGCATATCGATTGAAAATACACGGCCGCGGATTTCATCTTCAACCCACCTTTGAGTAAGTATTGTCGAGAGCACCCAGTTCCCGCCACTCGCTGAATGAGCGAGTGTTACCAAAGCAAATGTGAGCCATAAATTGATACCAAGTGTCAAGCCAACAAGGAGGTAGAAAAATCCGGAAAGAACGACGAGCAATCCAATAAGGAGTGGCCATCGTTCTTCGTTCGTTAAGAAACGACGAGCCATAATTGGGCCTAAACCTGTCCCAATCCCGCGAGCAAAGAAAAAAAATCCAAAACCAATAGCCGCTCCAAATCCATCGACATTCGAACCTGCGACGACCAGGAAAACTCCTGCAAGCCCACCGCCAGCGATGTTCCAAGATGCTTTAGCAAAAACAACTCGCAAGAGCCTAGATTCATCGAGAATTCTTCGAAGACCGTTCTTGATGTTCGATGCTGCGGTTGAAAACAGAGGTCCTTTCATTTCATCACCAACCGTCTGTGGCAATGTTATGGGGATCAAGAGAATCGCACTCAAGAGGAACGTTAGAGAATCAATGATAAATGCAGCATCGACCCCATAAAACTCGACCACCACCCCCCCGAGCATGGCTCCAATGCACAGCGCTGATGACCATGACGCTGCATCCAAAGCGTTCGCAGTAGCAAGGTGCTCTTCGGGTACAATATTGGGTAGTGCTGCGCGTTCAGCAGTCACATAAGCGCCGTGGAGTAACATCATCACCCCGGAAAGGGCGAGCATCCACCAGATGTCTTCAGAACCGTTGACACCGAGGAAACAAAGGGCAAGGAATACCTGTAATACATTGGAGGCAATCATGATATGTTTGCGATTCATTCGATCTGCTAAGAGGCCACTTATTGGTTGCAAAAGGGCGAAACAAAGCATCCGGACAGTAAACAAAACTCCCAAAAGAAATTCTGAGTCTGTGTACTCAAAGATGAGGAGGAACAGGGCAATAGTGTTGAACCATTCTCCAAGCATTGAAATGACAGAGGCAGACCAAAGACGGCGGAATTCTTTGTTGCTCTTGATGAGTTCAAGATAACCGATGTTTGTCATTCCTCTTCATCCCCAGATGATGCGGAAAGTGTGACATCAATCCATTTTGATGTTGGGGTGTTGGAGTCTTTGGCCGTAGAATGCAGTGGGACAAGCACATTGGCTTCGGGAAAATATGTGGCAATATTGTTTCGGGGTATTTCGTAGGCGACAAGTTGCCATCCGTCTGCAGTCCTTGTTTCACCGTCAAAATGGCTTGTGATTGAAACGATTTGACGGTTTCTCCAGCCACGCTTAGCCATATCGAGGGCGTTCATCAAGATGATTCTACGGTTGCCACTGATGCCGCGGTAGCGGTCATGAACATCATACACCGTTGTGTTGTACTGGTCATGAGAACGTATAGTCATCATGATAAAATGCCCAGGTTCAAGGTGCACATTGGGTAACTCATGAGTCGTGAAATGAGCCAACCTAGACGGAGTACTGAACGAACGGGAGTCCCGAGGTGGGTTGGGTAGCATGAACCCATTTTCTTGGCGAACTCTTTCGTTGTAGTTGTCGAAACCTAAAAGTGATTTTTCCATGAGGTCTCGAATCAAATCATAATTGCTCACAATGTGCTCCCATTCAATCGGTGATGTGTCGAAGAGGTGTTTCGACAATTGTGATACAATCCATGGTTCACTCTTCAGAAGTTCCGAAGCTGGAGGTAGATTTCCTGTAGATTTGTGAACAATACCCATCGAGTTTTCAACGGTCACGAATTGGGGCCCGGAGGCCTGTATATCGCGCTCTGTACGGCCTAGGCAAGGGAGAATAATTGCTTTCTTGCCAGTGACGAGGTGAGAACGGTTGAGTTTTGTTGAGACTTGGACGGTCAAACCTACATTCCGTAACCCTTCAGCAGTAGCAAGCGTATCGGGGGTTGCAGAGATAAAATTGCCACCCATGCAGAAAAAGACATCCACCAACCCTTCTCTCATGGCTTGTATTGCTCGTACGACATCATATCCGTGTTCTCGTGGTATCGAAATGTTGAGGCCACTTTCCATACGTTCAATAAAATGCTCGGGGGGGGCTTCCCAAATGCCTACGGTACGGTCACCTTGAACATTGGAATGGCCTCGGACAGGGCAAAATCCTGCTCCAGGGCGACCTACATGCCCGCCCATCAGCAGTAAATTCACAACTTCTTGGATAACTGCAACCCCGTTGGGCTGTTGAGTTAGTCCCATGGCCCAACATGCAATAGTAGCTTTCGATTTTGCAACTGCATGGCCGACTTTGGAGATCTGTTCTCGACTGAGACCTGAATCCTGCACAATGGTATCCCAATCGGTGTCTCTTGCCTTTTCAAGCATCGATTCAATGCCAGTAGTTTGGTTTTCGATGAAATCAGAATCAAGATGTCCAACCTCGTCGTGAATTTTGATGAGGCCTTTGAGAAGAGCGGCATCTCCACCGATTTTCACCGGTAGGTGGAAATCAGATAGTTGGGTTGTGGCGAGGTTCATTTTCATATAATCTTGCGGATGCTTGAATCGTTCCAATCCGGCCTCAGGGAGTGGGTTTACATGGACAATCATGGCGCCCTTTCGCTTCGCATCTCGAAGTGCTGTAAGCATACGTGGATGGTTGGTCCCCGGATTTTGACCGATGACAAGAATAACATCTGCATGATTGAAATCATCAAGATGAACGGTGCCTTTCCCAATCCCAATCGTACTTCCAAGACCTTTTCCGCTGGATTCATGGCACATGTTTGAACAGTCGGGGAGGTTGTTTGTACCGATGCTTCTGACCATGGCTTGATAGAGAAAAGCCGCTTCATTGCTCGTTCTTCCAGAGGTGTAGAACACGGAACGATTCGGGTCGTCAAGCGCATTGATGTGTGAAGCGATTTCTATGAACGCATCCTCCCAAGAGATTGGAGTGTAGTGTGAACTGCCTTCTTCGAGTACCATCGGATGGGTGAGACGTCCCTGTTTGTTGAGCCATCGGTCGCTTTGATCCGAGAGGAATTGAACGCTGTGCTTGGCGAAAAAATCGGGTGTAACACGGCTTTTTGTTGCTTCATCAGCAACAGCTTTAGCACCGTTTTCACAAAATTCAAACTGGGTTCGATGAGATGGGTCAGGCCAGGCACAGCCAGGGCAATCAAATCCTTGCTGTTGGTTGACCATTGTCAGGGTTTTAACTGTCCGCGAAATGCCCATGTTTTGAAGTCCGTGTTTTAGAGATGAAGTGACGGCAGGTATGCCTGCTGCCATTTTCTTCTTTTTCTTAATTTTGAGCGGGAGGTTGTCCGGCGGAGTGGTTGCTCGTGCTTGCTTCCTCAAATGCCCACCAGCCCGTTCTGCGTGGGGGGGTTTTCAAGGGTTTTCGTTACCAATCACCGTAACACGCCAATTCCAACACATGAATCCAGTTTCATGAACGAGAAAATACGCATACCAAGATTACGTGCTGTGTCTGCAGCGAGGGTCGAACATGCGCCGATGCAGCATATGGTTCCGATTCCTGAACGGGAGGCTTTGGCCACCAGGTCCCAACCGCACCTGCCTGAAAGCAGAAGGAATTGACGACTGAGGTCGGTATTTTGCAACAATGCTGAGCCAATCGCTTTGTCAACTGCGTTGTGCCTTCCGATATCCTCTGAAACACAATGAAGGCCTTCATCAGCAGACCAAAGTCCTGCTGCGTGCATACCACCTGTTTCTTGAAATCCAGATTGCAGAGACCTCATCTGATCAAAAGCCTTGAACAATATCTCGTGTTTGTAGATTAGATGAGGGCCAGGGAAATGGGGTAAGGAAGAACTCATTTCCTCAAGTCCATCGGTATCACACGCTCCACATGATGAGGTAACAACACGCTCATACAAGGTTCGCTGAGCAATCGATGCGTCTGTTCGGGCACGAAATGAACCAGTATCGGTAGAGTCCACCATGATGTTCGACGCTCGAATATCCCCATAGCCCTCCGCGAACGCGTGGCCCACAAACAATTCACGCAGGTTGGTTGGAGTTCCGAGAAGCTTCGAAATGATATCAGAATCTGATGTCAATTGGATGAGGCATTCAACAGCCAATGCGTCCTCTTGAATAGATAGCTTACCATCGCTGAGTCGATGAACTCCTGTACGGCGGCTTCGCGGCATGAATCTCTATTCGTACTCAACTTGAAGTCTCTTCGGGTCGTTCGATATCAAAGAATTCAAACTGCAGTTCTACCAGTTCGGCACTGGTTTGTGCTTGGGCATATGCATCAAGTGGCTCTTTATTGAGTTCAAAAAAACGTTCACCCCAACGAAAAGCACCGAGCACGTCACGCGCTTGCTTTACACGACCGATTAGATACAACACAGTAGCCAGTGCTTCAGCCGTAGTAAGTCGTCCAGGTTTCCCCCAATTCACTGGGTTTGCGGCCAAGAGGAGAGGTAGCATACGCGGCTGGAGGCGTGTTCTTCTCATGACCTGTGCCACGCTTTCTTCAATGTGTGCCCAACTACAGTCAAGTCCGACCAAAGAGCCACCGTTAATGATTAATGCATGGTCTTCGGGACCAAACACCTTTCCGCACAAAGGTTCAAGAATAATTCCTCTTTTCGGAAGCGTATTTATTCGTTTATGCAGTTTCAGGTTTCCACGCTTTGATGCAAGAACTGCAGTGTTTTTTTTCGGGTCGTCCTGAGCCAGCCAAACAGCATGAACAGATACATCTGACACTAAATCACCTGAGGTCGTCAAGGTAATCACCCAAGGTCATTCCTCGAGAACTTGAACTGTCAACACGTTGTGTGCTCTTAGAAGTCGGCACTTCAAACAGAGTGATGGAGAGGACTCGTTCAAATTTTTTCAATACTGAATCTGTAGGCCGCTTACCACTTTCAGTGGATTTGACGATGTTCACGGTTTCCGCCATTCGCTTGCCAAGAGTCGGTTGATTCCATCCTTTGGATTTGCGGGCATTCATAATTCGTTGAGCAAAATCATCGACCAGTTCTTTTTCGGCCTTGAGCATGATATCCTTGCCTTTCTTGCCTTTAGCAGCATAGCCTGTCTGGTGAGCAGGACGAGCGTGCATGCTCTGTGCTCGGGCAAGACCTGGAGCGGTTTCTTTCGGCCCGAGGTTCATTTTCTCAGTGCAGCGAGCGCATGCAGCAACCTCTGCCTTGCCCATTTTCACATGCCGTACTCCGACTTTCATTGCTCCACATAACTCACAGTCTGCCATGAACTCACCCAAATGATGGTTGTGTTGACTGTCTTTGAAGGCTTCGGAACATATTGACGCAATCGTTTGGAGCGACGACTTAACAAACTGTAGCCACGACGAAGGTTTGATTCCTATGAGTTCCGAGGCAGAGAAGAGCGGCACACCCCGTTCCAAACAATCTGATGACGATCTAAAAAACCTCGAGGAAGACTATCAAAAATTACTTGAAGATTCACAGAATCTAATTAACGAACGATCCTATCTCGAAACCGAGATTCGAACGCTCAAAAAGCGAGCGACGAGACTCGATGATGAAGTGCGCTTACTCAAAACGCCACCTCTCATCATTGGCCACTTACAAGATGTTCTCGACGAGCGCACAGCCATTGTTCGCTCATCGAACGGTACTGTGTTCCAAGTGGCCCTTAATCAAAGACTCGAACCTAAGAAACTCAAGCCCGGGACTCGAGTTGCACTCAACCAAGATACGCTCGCAGTCATAGAAGTACTGCATGAAGCATGGGATCCGATGGTCAGTGGTGCTGAAATGGTTGAGAAACCCGATATTACCTACAATTCAGTGGCTGGTCTTGATGAACAGATAACGACGGTTCGAGAAGCAATTGAACTTCCGTTATTAGAGCCGGAACTGTTTGAGAAAGTCGGCATCATCCCACCAAAGGGCATTCTTCTTGTAGGTCCACCAGGCTGTGGAAAAACACTCCTCGCAAAGGCTGTTGCAAACCATACTGAGGCCACATTTATCCGAATGGTCGGCAGTGAATTGGCTCAAAAGTACATTGGCGAAGGTGGACGTATGGTTCGTGAGCTTTTCTCGCTGGCGAAAGAAAAATCACCATCCATTATTTTCCTGGATGAAATTGACGCAATCGGAGCCAAGCGTCTCGACGGTTCAACAAGCGGAGACCGCGAGGTTCAACGAACTCTCATGCAACTGCTAGCCGAACTTGATGGGTTTGATGCGCTTGAAAACGTCAAGATCATTGCTGCAACGAACCGCCCGGACATACTTGATGATGCGCTAATGAGACCTGGGCGTTTTGATAGAATTGTAACCATCCCATTGCCAGACCCGAAAGGACGCAAAGCTATGCTTGCACTCCACACGTCGAAAATGTCAACCTCTCGCCTTCAGATGAAAACCCTTGTAGAAAAAACCGAAGGTTTCTCTGGTGCCGAAATTAAGGCGACATGCGTGGAAGCAGGAATGATTGCAATCCGCGACAAACGAAATAAAATCTCTCAAAACGACATGATGGCTGCCGTTGAACGAATCATGGTCAAGAAGTCGACAAGTGGTATCACATCATCACCAGACGCACTTTACGGATGAAATCCGTGTGTATGAGCGTTAACATTCAAAGTCCTCCGGTGCAGGCAGGCAAGCATGGAATCCATTGTCGAGTGTGTGCCAAACATCTCCGAGGGCCGTGACATCGAGAAAATCGAACGCATTACCAATTCAATTGCTGAGATTCCCGGATGTGCTGTACTCGGAATAGAGCCTGACGCGGACTACAACCGAACTGTGATCACAATCGCAGGCAGGCCAGAATCTGTCGAAAAGGCTGCGTTCATTCTCATTTCCAAAGCAATTGACGAAATTGACATGCGCGTACATCACGGTGAGCATCCACGATTAGGTTCAGTCGATGTATGTCCGTTTGTACCTCTGCGTGGAATCACCATGGAGCAATGTTCAGCAATGGCAATGCGCCTAGCAGAAAAAGTGTCTGAGGAATGCAATGTCCCAACCTATTTGTACGGAGAAGCAGCTTTGCATGATGACAAAAAATTGCTATCAACGATTCGAAAGGGACAATATGAAGGCTTACAGGCTCGAATGAGCGATGGTCAAACAGAGCATCTAGATTCGACGAGGTATCCTGATTTTGGCCCAAAAGAGTGGAATGAACGAATATCGAAATCAGGGGCAATTACGATTGGTTCACGGGGGATCTTGGTTGCATACAACGTCAATATTGACGAGAAGGACGCATCGGTCTCTAAAAAAATTGGTTCGATTGTACGCAGTTCTGGCAGACTCATCAAGAACATCGATGGGCGTAAAATGCGTGTGCCTGGGATGTTAACTCTGGTACAAGGAATGGGGGTCACACTCGAATCACACGGTATAAGTCAAGTGTCAATGAACCTTCGTGATGTTGAGAAATGCCCGATGCATGTGGCCTATGAAGCATGTAAAACATTGGCTAGCGACCATGGCATCCAAGCACCAGGCAGTGAATTGGTTGGCCTTGTACCGTTGCAAGCAATGCTGGAATCAGGACGATGGTATGCGCCTGAAGGTGTAAGCGACGATGCAGAATTGGTCAAGGCTGCGATTGAGGGCTTGGGATTGAGTCAACTGGACGAATTTATTGCCAACGAGCGTATCATTGAATGGGCTGTTTCAAAGGCGGTGGCACAATGAACTGGATGGACATGAGTTTACGGGATTTCCAAGAAGCATTGGCGTCGAAGGAACCAACGCCAGGCGGCGGAACTGCCGCAGCAGTCGCTCTTGGTCAGGCATCTGCGTTGACGCAAATGGTGGCTCATCTCACGCTTGGAAACGAGAAATGGAAAGAAGGTTGGGTCGCGGCACAGGACGCTCAACTCATCGTGGACAAAATTTCTCATCGAGCCGGAGAATTAGCACAACTTGACAGTGAGGCATTCGATGGCGTAATGGATTCTTTTCGAATGGCAAAATCAACGGAAAACGAGAAAAAAGAACGCCAGGAATCCATACGAAACAACACCCTTCTTGCTGCACAAATACCGTATGAAACTGTACTTCTCGGATTGGAATTGCTGTCATGTCAAGAAGAACTCGCAAGAAATGGCAATGCGAACGCAGTATCAGATGTCGGCGTTGCTTCACTGTTGGCGAGTGCTGCTGTCAAAGGTGCTTTGTTCAATGTGGAAATCAATCTGCAGTCGTTGCCATTGGAGATGGGCGAAGAAATAAGACTTCAATGCCCGTTGCTTCGATCAAAGTGCAGTGAAGTGTCACGCGGCATCATGCATGCCGTTCACGAACGTATGTCCAATTGATTAGCGTACTTGGGATCCAGTAGAAATTTCGCCATCAACGGTAACGAGTTTGACATTGCCTTCGCCATCGTCTGCTGCCAACATCATTCCTTCGGAAGTTACACCTCGGAGTGGTCTTGGTTTGAGGTTAGCAACAAATACAACAGTTTTACCAACCATTTGCTCAGGAGTGTAGTACTCTTTGAGGCCAGCGCAAATCGTTCGGCCTTCTTCAGTACCATCATCAAGAGTCACGACAAAAAGTCTGTCAGCGTTTGGGTGGTCTTCAACTGCCGAAATCTTCCCTACGCGTAGGTCGACTTCCATGAATGTTTCAAAATTGAGGTATGTAGTTCCTTCTGGTGCATCTGTCATTTCGTTCTCTCCTTTGGGTTTCTTCTTCGATTTTTTGCCACCTTTAACGCTGTGGCCGGGCTGTTCTGCCGATTCATTTGAATCAACGAGAGATTGTTCGGAAGCCAGTATTTCTTCCAAATCTAGCCGCTTAAACAACGGCTCAGGGGTTGCATTATTCCATGACATTGGAACTGTCCAGTCAATCGCTGAGTCCCAATGAACGTCAGTAACTTCTCCTTCTTGTCCTAGTGCCTTCCAGAGTTTAGCAGAACTGAACGGCAAGAAAGGTTGCATAACGATTGCCAAGTAACGCGAAATTCGCCATCCAAAGGCAAGTCTGGAGAGGGAAGTATTTCGCAAAGCAATGTACTCTTCATCGCCTTCCGTTTTCAAAAATTTCCATGGAGTGGCAGATTGAAGCATTTGGTTACCGGTCTGAGCTGCGTTCATTGCAAATCGCAATGCTTCTTTGTACCTATGTCTGTGAAGAGATTCTGTGATTTGTTCGTGCAACGATACTAATTTCTCCTGCACATCGAAGGTCGTTGAGAGGTCATCGAATGGTGAAAATGGGCCTTGTACAGTCATCTCAAGCCTTGCACCCAGAGTAAGAACGCGGTGTACAAAATTACCGTAGGCTGCAATAAGTTCACTGTTGATTTTTTCGACAAAGTCGGGCCAGTTAAAATCAGTATCATGATTCTCCGGCATATTAATTCCGAGATAGTATCGAAGTGTGTCTGGGTCAAACCTGTCCAAGAACGATGGAAGCCAAACTGCATGCTTGCGAGATTTTGAAAACTGACCGCCGGCAAGCATCAGATATTCCATTGCAGGGACATTAGATTCCAGTGCCAAATCACCAGGGCCAGGAAGTTGAACGGCATCGTTCAACGTTTTCCCATTCTTAGCATGGTTGAGACCCATGATCAGTGCAGGCCATATGACGGTATGGAAAGGAATGTTGTCTTTTCCGAGGAAATAGAGGTGACGAGGTGATTCACCATGTTCATTTACACACCACCATTTTCTCCAAGCATCCACACCTAGTTCATGTTCTGTAGCAAAATCTTGAGCCCAAATACGAGCGCATGTCGAGTAACCTTGAACTGCTTCAAACCAAACATACACGCACTTTCCTTCCCATTCTGCGTCTTCAAGCGGGAGTGGGATTCCCCACGACAAATCGCGGGTTACTGCTCGAGGGCGTAGCCCCATGTCGAGCCATTGTTTGGTCATTGCCCGCACGTTTGACTTCCATACTGAGTGTTGCTCATTTGCGTGTTGTTCGAGCACCTCTTGAAAGGCATCGAGACGGTAAAACATGTGATCAGTATCGCGAATTTCGATCTCCGCTTCTGGATTCATTTTTGATACAGGATTCTTCAATTCAATTGCTTCATATGTAGCACCGCAAGCATCGCATTGGTCGCCACGGGCACCCTCTTCGTTGCATGAGGGGCAGGTTCCTTCGATGTAACGGTCGGGTAGAAATCGTCCAACTGTGGAGTCATCCGGATTTTTCTCATAGAATTGTTTCATGGTTTTGGTTTCAAACAGTCCGGCATCCATCAATTGGATGAAATTATCTTGAACCATTTTTTTATGCCGGGGATCAGATGTTCTGTTGAACAAAGCCCCGCCGTATTCAATGCCCCGTGGGTCAACATTGGGTTCCCAAGTGCAACCAAGTTCAAGCAGTGCTTTCGAATTGATGGCATGGTACTTATCGACAACATCTTGGGGCGTGATTCCGTCCTGCTCTGCTGAAACTGTAATTGGCGTTCCATGCTCATCTGAGCCAGATACCATGAGCACGCGATTACCCCGTGCTCGCTCAAATCGAGATTGAATATCGGGTGGAAGGTAGCACCCTGCAACGTGCCCAAGATGTAGGGGGCCATTTGCATACGGCCAAGCCACACAAATCAGTACATGTTCACCAGACATAATGCCCCTCAACCCTTCGGAACAACACATTGCTCTTGACTTTCACCCCTGTCTATGTTCGCAGAAATGCGTTTACACTCTCAACAGGTACGCACATGGTACATTTCAATAACCCCATGCCTGTGCTTGAGATAGGCACCCGCTAGGAGCACAGACCCCAAATGGCAATGACCACCCTCATCGTTTACGCATCAATAGCTCTCGGAGTCTCCTTCCTGTGTTCAATCCTTGAAGCAGTGGTCCTCTCAATCCCACATACTTACATAGCAGTCCTCGAAAAAGACGGCGATAAAAATGGAGTAGTATGGACGAACCTCAAAGAAGACGATGCAGTTAAACCCCTCACAGCGATATTAACGCTCAACACAATTGCACACACGATGGGTGCTGCTGGTGTAGGTTCTGAAGTCCAATCGATTTGGGGTGAAGGTGCATTGACCATCGCTTCAATCATCCTTACGATTGCAGTTTTGTTTCTTTCCGAAATTATTCCAAAGACTCTCGGGACGGCATATTGGAAGCAGCTTGCACCGTTCACCGGCAAACTGCTAGCAGTACTGGTTCGTTTGCTTGCTGTGCTCATCATTCCAATTCAGATGCTCAAGGCTATTTTACCGAAAGGCGACCACACCCTCGTCACACGTGATGATGTAGCCGCTCTTGCTGATTTGGGCGGTGAGGAAGGAATTATTGAGGAAGATGAGGAAAAGGTGATTCACAACCTCTTGAAACTTCGAGACATCAAAGTCGTTGACATCATGACACCACGAGTCGTTATGACTTCCGTCCAAGCAACCAGCACCGTAAAGGAAATCCTTGATGAGCATAAAATAATCCGAGTTTCGAGGATTCCGGTTTTCGACGATACAATTGATGACTCGTCAGGTATCGTCATTCGCTCTGAGATATTGATGGCAGCAAGCCGTGATGAGTGGGACTTGCCAATGAGTGAATTCAAGAAGCCTGTTATCTCTCTGAAAACGACTGCTAACGTCGATGAAGCACTCGAGATTTTCCTTGAGGAACGTCAACAGTTCGCTCTCGTCCGTGATGAATTTGGTGGGACTGCGGGAATTGTTACCATGGAAGATGTTCTTGAAACACTCCTTGGTGAAGAAATTGTGGACGAACTGGATGTTGTTGATGACATGCGGGAATTGGCACGTGAGAAGGCAGATCACTCAGAGCATGAGTGAATCAAAACTGTGCAGCCAGTCGCTTAACAGTTGTTCTCGGTCTTCATTTGTTCGAGCACCAGAATGCGGTAAACTTTCGATGAGATGGTGGGTAAGAGGGTGCTCCTTACCCCAGTGCAACACAAGTGCATCATAATGTGCCCTCCCGAGGCGATTGTCGTTCATTGATTGGAGGCACAATGTTGGTGCATTAGGAAAGCCCCACTGAGGGACATCAAACTGCTTTAGCGAATCCGAAGGTTCAATCTCAGGATGCATCATTTTCACATCCCTGTACAACCTTTTGAGGTGCATAGGGCGCAAAAATTGTGGAATGCGGAATTGGCGGCATATCTCTTCTAAGATGTACGAGTACAGCATCAGGGGAGATTCTAAGACAACACCTGTGATGTTGAAGCCGAGTGGCTTGGATTGTTGACTTGAAATGCGTGAGCACAAGTAACCACCCATACTGTGGCCGTATAGGAATATAGGGGTGTCTTTGGAAACTGAAATGTATTCAGAGAGATTACGAAGATGGTACTCAACATGCTCTGCTGAGGTAATTGCATTCCATCGATGAATTGGTGAGGATTGCCCGTGACCTGGCAATTCGAGGAGCAGGGCATTCCAGTTCTTCTCTACAAACCACATTGCACGGTCGGCAACAGAGGCGGATGTACTGCGCCAACCATGTACAAAGATCACCAGTGGTTGATTTGGGTTCGTTGAGTGGATCTGAATGTGAGTTTTTATGCCCTTATGAAATCCATAGTGTGAACTCCATTGTTCCCCAATTGCCGATTTTTTAGGTTTCAATGGGCTGATGAAAATCGCACTAACCATACATTCAAGATAAGAATTATACAAGCATACTACACTAGCAATGAGAAGAGTGCAAAACCAAAAAAGGCGCAAATCCGCCGAAATTAGGAGAACTGTTGTAGCAATGAATAGACTTAGCCAAAGCAGAGTCCGTAACCACTTCCATTCGCGAAAAGTCATTCAAACACCGACAATTCACTCAGACTTGTCTTCAGCTTCTGAATCAGACTTAGAAGAAGAATCTTCTGATTTAACTTCGGATTCTTCGTCTCCCGTACCAGGAGATTCAGCGAGAATAGCTTGTTCTGCCTCAGCGGCCTTTGCTTTCTCTTCTCGCTTGACTTTCTTCTCTGTTTGACGCTTTGAATATCGGTCTCCGTATGTACCCATGCTTTCGAGTTTTGCAATAATTCCAGATGATTCCTCACCGGCGACTGTGACGTGCTTTACCAGGTAAGCACCAAACAGTGTATCGTACAATCCTTGTTTGAGTGCACTGCTGTTTTTGAACGTCACATTTACGAAAAAGAGTACAATGAATACAACTCCAAGAATGGACCAAATCGATGCCCAGATCTGTTCTGAACCTTTGGTATTCATAACCGACTGAACATTGACCATGAGGAATATGAGGCCCATCAATGCAAAGATTCCTGTTGAATACACGAGCAGGGCATGCAAGAATATAGGCTTATTTCCGGAGGAGTTGACGTTTTTCGTACGCGATACGAAGTTCCCGAGTGTGCGACCTGACATGACTGGCACGACAATCAAGTTGAGCACCAAAGCAATAAGTGCAACAAGAGCGAAAATGGTCGTGAATGCATCGAGAATAGTAACAGAAAACAAGAATGCGAAGATTGGTCCGAGATTCACCACGAAATTCGTAAACCAAGCGATTCGTCGAGCGTTTGCGGAAGCAATCTCAAAGTTTTCAGGCAAACCTTGAGGGCGGGGTTTTTTGACTACCACTGCAGCAGGACTTGCCACTTGAACAGCAACAGGGGCTGGGGTTACGGCCTTGGCCTTTGCAACTGCCTTCGCTTTCGGTACTGCCTTTGCAACTGGCTTTGCTTTTGCTACTGCTTTTGCGGCTGGCTTCTTAGCTGAACCAACATCGCCTGCCTTATCGAGTAATCCCATTTTTTCACATCCTTACTGTTCATCGCCGGTACCCGACTGATAGAGAGTTGCAACTGAACTGTAAACTTCAAATTCAGGCGATGCAACAAACGAATTGATTGAATCCTGCTCCATGTTGCCAAGTTGAGCATCGACAATTGAAACAAATTGTGAACGAAGGTTGTCGTCAGCAGCGGCTGGGTCTTCGCCAACTTGTTGGTAAATGGCAAAATCAGCGCTCGCAATGAATTCTGATACAATTTCCTCTGGAAGAGCAGAGCCGAGCAAGTCATCGACAATGGCTACGAAATTGATGAAAACATCTTCACCAGATTCTTCGTCCACAACGGCTTCTTGAGCGACAATTGGAGCAGAGTCAGTACCTTCAATCATGCTTTTGAGGGTTTTACGCTCGGCCATGAGAGATTCAAGAATCGGACGTAGTTGTGAGAGAATGGCAGAATCACCCGAAGCCTTTGCAGCTTGATATTCTGGGCGGAGTGTGCGCAACTCATTTTCTATTGCCGAAAGTTGAGTGAGAAGGTCACCTTCATCTTCTTCAATCAATTCCACCACAGGTGCGTCGCGGATTTCAGACAACTTCGCTTCACGGTCTTTCTTGCGCAATACAACAATCTCACGGTCGAGCGAGTGGCCGAAACGATCGGCATAGCGATCTAAAAGAGATCCAGTATCTTTCTTACTGAGTCGGTCAATATGACCGTAAATCTGCTGGAGCGGTTTATCTGAGCGCTTTGCCCACATATCCCCATACTCGCTTGATGAAGATTGAGTGGGTTGAACAGATGCGGGCTCTGGCATAGGTGCTACAGGGAGTGGAGCAGGAATTGGCGCTTCGGGAAGTGGCTGGGGAACGGGTGCATCTGGGAGAGGCATTCCACCTGGAGGTAATGGCATACCGGGGAGTGGAGGCAATGGTAGAGCCGGCGATGGTGGGTTTTGAGCATTCTTTTTCTTGCCTTTGCGTAGACCCATCCGGTTCACCTCTAACCCGTTGGATGCGGGTGGAGTCTTGAACCTTACCTCTTAATCTGCACAAGACGACCTGAGTTCATACCTCAACATCATATTCACGAAACAATCTTGGCCCATCCTTTCAAAATCAAGAAAGTAGCCCCTGCTTCATGAATCTCAAACCGCTCGCCAGTCTGTTTATCGAATACTTGGTCGCCGAATTGGCATATTGAATCATCAACGACCATTTCGACTTCGAGCATGTCTTGTGTGCTGAGTGCCAATGCTTCATGCAAAGCCGAATATCTGTTTGAACCGTCCGGGTCAAGTCGCTCTAGAGGGAATTCACTCACTCTCATTCCCGATTTTCCATGAAGAGAAGTTGGCCAGCGTATTTGTCGACGAACATCGATAGTTACGACTTCGTCAGTCTCACCAGCTGAACCTAGAACTACAGATGAATCAGTCTTTAACAAATCCAAGAACAAGCCTTCATATTTTTCAAGTACACCGAAACTGCCGTTTCGTAACCGTTCAGCACGTGCATCATGGTTGACGACTTGAGCTAAACTCTGAATCGACCCCTTGCCTTTCGTGGATGTTCTACCTTCACGTTGCGATTGCGAGAGAAGTCCTTGATGTAAGGATTCGAGTTCGCCGCTGAACCCCTGATCTTTACGAGCTATCATGCGAAGTTTATCGATCATGTCGCCCATTCCGTCGCGTATGCGTCGAGTCCAACCGTCGGATGTCAAGTCGTGATAACGCGCTAATCCTCCCTTGACATCCACTCCTTCACCTCGGATATAGGACACCATTTCTCTACGAGCCTCCGAATCGAGATGGAACAATGAGGGGTCACGGTAATGCAGGTGGAATCCTCTATGCCCGGAAAATGTAACCTGTAGGTACTTTTCATCAAAGCCAAATTCGGGCTCTAAGAAATCATTCCAGAGCGACCATGCCTGTTCTTGAATGACTTGTATCATGCCTGGGAAATCACGGTCGGTAACACCTGGCAGGTGGTCCCCATCCAAATCAAAAATGAGGTCAGCACCAAGCCAGTTCTTATCAGACATTTTCAGTTCAAAAGGACGCTCCCAGTAAGCAGTCGAATAGAAGCAGGAATGCATTGAACGTTCAGTAATGAATTGCCGCACAGCATTCATGTCGCTGAATCCTTTGTGGCGAATTGGCGGTGCACCACCAAATGGAATGAACATCCATTCCCTTGTCTTTAATCGAGGGGGAGTCCAGAATTCAGAACTACGATAGTATGTGCCGAAGCGGTGTGCAAATCTTGCCCAACCTGCTGCCATAGAATACCCCATCAATGCCGAGGAGGTGAGGGTTATTGAACAAGACCAATCATTCTGTCATCCAGAATCGCTCTTCTGCTTCTCCAACTGTCGTCGATGTGTCTGCGCCTGTTGCTTCCACATAGTGATCCCAGCACAAATAGTACTTATCGACAACCATTGCGTTGCCGAAGGTAAGGCGGACACCGCAAGAGTCACAGCGCGGTCCAATTTCACCGTTAGGGGCTTGTGCGAGTGTGATATGGTCGTGTGGCATAGAATCCCTCTTGTTTAGCGTAAGAGCATTGAGTCTTTGAACTTGAGGTTCATATTGGTCACCATTCTGCTTTTTCCCATTCACTGGTGGCGCACCAATTCAATAGGTCGAGAGCAACTTCACAAGATTCTGAAACTTCTGGATTTTCATCGTGTAGAAATTCTTCGAGAACAGGTTTTGCTTCTAAATTGCCGATTGCGCCAAGAGCTTCTGCAGCTTCGTGACGAACCATGATATGTTCTTCTGCGTCACTCAGGCGTTCAATAAGAGCAGGGAGTGCTGTATCGTTCTGCATTTGCCCTAGAACATAGGCCAATTCGTGGCGTAGTAGGGCACTTGATGCTGAAAAACCGGCGCAAAGGGCCAAACAAGCATTGTCCGAACCGAGGTTTCTCAAAGAAAAAACGCTCCGCATTCTTTGAAACATCGGAAGGGATTCATCGTACAGTGTTTCGGCCCAAGAGGTGACATCGCCTTTGAATTCTGCAGGTGCGGGGTCAACTGAGCCGTATTGGCTAACGCCCGGCATCCGCTTTTCGACGGCCATTACGATCACTCGTTTGCGCCAATAAAGGCCATAGTGGAAGTATCAAAATCCATCTGAATCATTCCGATTTCTTGTCCTTCACGGATGAATTGGCGTACGGAGGCTCTGCCTTCGTTCTCGTAGTCAATGGTGCGCTCGTTCACATACATGCCGACGAATTCGCGGTTGGTATCATCATCAATACCACGTCCCCATTTTTTAGCAAACTCAAGCGCCTCATCTGGAGATTGAAGAGCAAATTCAATGCTCATCTTGGTGTATTTGGTAATGTCTTCCATTACTTGCTGCCCGAGGTCACGTCGAACGACATTTCCACCCAATGGCATAGGCCATCCATCGGTACGTTCATTCCACCATACGCCAAGATCAACATGGACCTTTAGGTTGTGGTCGACATAGGTGAGTTGACCTTCGTGAATAATAAGTCCGCTCTTGTATGTACCATCGAGAACTCGAGGAATAATCTCGTCAAACGGTACTACTGCAATATCGCAGTCGCCCCATGCAAGTCGAAGGCCAAGGTATGCACTGGTTTTCAAACCAGGTACTGCAATGGTCGAGGATCGAACTTCTTCAGTAGAGGCACCCGCTAGAGAGACGACCATGGGGCCGTATCCTTCGCCCATAGATGCACCACAGTTCATGAGTGCATAGTCGTTGGAAATCTCAGGGAAAGCGTGAATTGAGACCGCAGATACTTCCAGTTCACAGTTCATTGCTCTGTGGTTGAGTGTTTCGATGTCCTGTAATTCATGAACAAAGTTGTAACCAGGTGTTGGAAAAGCACCAGTCGTCATGGCGTGAAACATGAAGGCATCATCAGGGTCTGGTGAATGGCCAATTCGCACTATCTTGTTTCCGTTTTCATCGAGAGGTAACTCTGCCACCATGATGCTCCCACCGTCGCGACCTTGATGAACCAACCGCATGATCTGAATACAAAAATGGAACACCGAATACGAAGTATTCAAACCTTAGAGGGAACTGGAGGATAACGACGGCCATGGACTCTCGACGATTTAGAATACAGACGCTACTTTGCTTAGCGGTGTTCCTAGCGAGCTCAGTTTCAGTGGTAGCAGGTCAATATTCTGATATTGCCTATGTCGATGTTACTGTTACAGACAATGCTGAAGAATCGCGCACGGTCGACATCAACCCTGATGAAACCTACATTGCCAGTGGATATGATGGATTGGTAGCAATTCATAACAGGACCAACTTAGAACTGATTGAATCCTTTGTCATTGACGGTGATGTGTTGGATATCAAGTTCTCCCCTGATGGCTCTAAGATTGCATTTGCAAAGTCCGGCTCCGTAACAGATACCGATACAATCCAAATTATTGATGTAGAATCGATGACGCTGACGTCGAAAAAGAGTGGTTCCAATTCGCGCTCAGAGAGTATCGATTGGTCGCCTGATGGAAACCTAATCGCTGTCCCGAATACCAACAATGGAATCAATTTACTCCGCACATCAGATATGCAAATCGAACGAACGCTCAATGGAGAGCACAATACGAAGGTGACATGCGTGGACTTTTCATCTCTCGGGAGTTACATTTTGACAGGCGATGAAAGTGGTCGTGTCGTCATGTGGACGCTTGATGGAAATCCAACTGGCAAGCAATGGGATCACGACTCAAAAGTTCTAAGCTGTGACTTTGATTCAGTCGACGAACAACTTGCTGTATTCACCGAACAAGGGCAAATGGCACTCTGGTCATTTTCTGGTGGAGCAATTGCAGAAAGAAATTTCGAGGGGGGTTCGCAGTTACTTTGGTCGGCGAACAACAACCAAATCCACCTCCTCGAAACGGGTAGTTCACAGCGAATTCTCACTGTTGATTCCACGTCACTCAACGATGTAGTTTCGATTTATCTCGCCCACCAGGCCATGAATTTTGACATCGTTGAGAACCAATTTGGCACACGCCAGATGGCTTATGTAGCGACTGACACGGGGCATATTGCAGTTTATGGCGCCCCGAATGTAGCGGTGGGCCAGGGTGAAAGCGGCGCTGATTTGGACGGGGATGAACTTCCAGATGAGTTCGATGATGATGATGACGGTGATGCAATCCCCGACATCCGAGATAACAATTGTGAAACATTCACCCAAGCATGCAGCAAAAATCCAGATGTGGAGACCATACGGAAGGTTTCGCTTCAGTTTAATTCTACAGGTTTGGTCCTTGATGACACATTTACCCTCGACATTCAACTCTCCTCAGCATTGCGTAACCTGTCTCGACGTTCAATTGTCACAGATACGCAGTTGAGCGAAGAAGAAGCTGAACTCTTTGCTGATGCAACATGTAAAAACATGAATCAAAACCACTACACAAGTTCGTGGAAGGACGCCATACAAATGTCATCGGGTCAACTTACTGATGCACGTGTTGAATGCAGCGTTGAACGAGGAATGGCATTCACTGCAGTGAGTGACCAAAAAACTCACATTGCCATTACCTACACGATTTTCTTTAACCTCAGTGACACGGTAACATACCCGCTTGAGTTTAACATTAGATCTCAACCGAAGTCAACAGATGCCTCTTTGGCTCAACACGCTGAACTCCACCCAATCGATGTGACCGCATATTCTTCTGCTTCGAAGGAATTCTATTATTCCCCTTGGTGGGTAAGTGAAGGTGAATTGAGCGTCACATTGGAAGAAGTGGTCAAAGAAGAACCTGGTATTGGTACCAAAGTGATTGAAGGGTTTGTCGACAATCCGATTTTGTTTGCCCCAGTAATTCTCTTGGTTGCAGGAGCCTTTGTGGTACTCATGCGAACCAAGAATGCTATGGATTTAGAACTCGACATGGACGACGAGGATGAAGTAGAGTTCGATGTACGCAGTGAGGATGAATCGGATTACGACGAAGGGGTTGATGAGACCCGCCATATCGAGGACGATAACAGCGAAGAGAACGACAATGAGGGGTCACATGTGACCGCTGTTGAACCTCGCGAAAAATCTGAACCCAAACCTGTAAAAGCACGTAGAAAGGCTGTACAAAAAAAGGTAACAAAGGATGGCCCGATTACGAAGGTTAAGCGTAGACGTCTGGACAGCAGTGCGATAACTTCTGATGATCCTCCACAAAGGAAAACTGCTTCAAAGAAAAAGGTGGTTAAAGAAACACCAACCGCTAAGAAGGTCAAGACCAGAAGAGTAGTCACCTATTCAGGAAAGAATGACGTTCACGATGATGAAGATTAATCACCAAGCGAATTCCGCACCAGACTCTAGCCCACAGGCCTTCGTGAGGAATTCATTAAGCCCAGAAAGATTTTCACTGTCTATGCGATTGAACACCTCTCCAAAGTACCGGTCCAATCGCTCATAGTCGAGGTGAGAGTGAGTCATAGCCCATTCAATTACACTCTGACGTTGTTCAACACTTTGTTCAAAATGATATAAATTGTCGTTGAGAACTGCGTGTGCGTGACGGAGAGATTCAATTGGCGTATCTTTCCGAGCAGCAAAAACGCCAAACACCATCGGTTTCTGAGTGAACTTCAACCAGTCTTTACCTAAATCGAGCTGAACTGTGTCAGGTGCTAGTTTAGCACCTTCAAGAGCACGGTCGCCAATGAGCAGCGCCCCTTCGCATTGTTTCAACATCCCCTCGAGATCTGGGCCCATGAGAACAAACTCCGGATTCAAGTTACGCTTTTTCAAGAGATACTTCAACAATTGAACTGAAGTCGCAGAATCCGTTGGTAAAGCAATCGACTTCATTTGGTCGAGAGGCTTATTTCCGAAGACAAGAACACTACCAACTTCACCCCGGCTGCAAATTCCAATGTCTGGAAGTAAAATCAGTTCATCCGCATGGCGAGCATAGTCTGCCGCCGGTATGGGTGCAAGAATGCAGTCCTTACGTAGTAAATGGCCTGTGAGCCATGCAGGTGGAGCAGCAAGAATATTCCAATCAGACTCTAATCCGTAGAATAGTGGGTCGCAATTAAGAAAGGCCACTCTGCCCATCGTTTGCATCCAATGTGATTCAACCATCTCTCTTCCTCAGGGGCTGGCCATTTTTAACCCTCTACGAGGTTTTGGCTCCGGCGGGACGAAGATTTCGAACCTTTCGTAAGTCGTGTTTCTTTGAACAGGGACACATCCAGCATCCGTGATAAGACGAGCCAGCCGAATACGGTCGTGATCAAGCGGAGTTGTCGAGCCTGCCAAATGCATGATCGATTCTTTCTGAACTGTTCCATCGATATCGTCAGCACCGTATTGGAGGGCTAACTCAGCGAGTTCATCACCGATGTTCATCCTGTAGGCTTTGATGTGTGGAATGGTGTCCAGCATAAGTCGTGAAACGGCGATAGTGCGTAGAATTTCGCTACCCGTTGCAAGTTGGGCTTCTGGAAGCCGTGTGTGGTCAGGAAGAAACGGATAGGGAACAAAACACTGGAAACCGGAGGTGTCATCGTTGACTTCTCGCAATTGTATCATGTGCATTAACCGCTGCTCTAATGATTCAATTGTTCCAAATAGCATTGTACAATTGGTTGGAATTCCGAGTTCGTGGGCGGCTCGGTGAATTTCGAGGTATTCAGATGAACTTTCTTTTCCGTTGCAAATAATCGCGCGAACACCATCGTCAAGGATTTCAGCGCCCCCTCCAGGGAGCGAACCAAGGCCAGCATCTCTGAGGCGTTGGAGTGTGTCTTTGAAACTCATGTTCGAAAGTTGGGAAAGATGTTTTATTTCGACAGCGGTCAATGCCTTGATCGATACATGAGGGAAACGCTCACGTGAAGCCTTGAAAAGTTCCACATAATGTTCAACACCCCAGTCAGGATGCAGTCCACCAACAGAGTGTACTTCATCGACATGTTCAGCGTATTGGCCGAGGTCTTCGAGGTATGCATTGATGTCCAATGCGTATGCATCCTTGGCCTTCTTTGAACGTCGGAATGCACAAAATTTGCAAGCGAGAACGCAAACATTTGTTTGATTGACATGCACATTGGAATTGAAGAAAGCGTTTGAGCCAAATCGAGCGGAACGGACACAGTTGGCCAGTCGTCCAACCTCAGAAAGGTTAGGATGCTCAAAAAGAACAATGCCATCAGCAAGCGTGAGTCGTTGGCCGTTGGAAACCTTAGCAGCAATAGGTTGCATTCTACTGCTCCATGTGTCTAAATCACCCACAAGATTTGGCAGGAGTGACTTCCATTCAGGGTTAGAACCCGCATCGAGAACAGAGGATTCCCATGCTGACATATGTATTGCTACCCCAAACTGTTTTTCAAGATGTGGTTGTGGCCATAGGTTTGATTTTCTCACTGTACCGCAAAATAACGAGATTTAACGATGAATTTTCTAAACTCTTCAATGATAAAAACAGTTGATGCTACGCAAACAATCACCATCCAATCCGTTGCTCCGAGTGTCACAGTACGCAGCAATCCACCAATCTCCAGTCCCACGAACGGCAGTGTGAGGTTTGAAAGTTGCACGAAGAACAGCAAGAGTCCGAGTGATATGAGTATTGCCAAATTAATTGCTTTGTTTGAAAACAAACCGAGCTTGAAAACACTGTCTTGGCTCGAACGGCAGTTAATGACGTTAAACAATTGATAGAGAATAAACACCGAGAACGTCATGGTTTGTGCATAGGCGAACTTCTCAGATGCGTACGATTCGGCATCAGCCATTGCATCTGCATCACCTGCAAGACAAGCATCGAGGTCGAAGCCAGTAAAGGTCGCTGCATCGGTCATTGGAATGGTGTCACACGAAGATGGATCAAGACCGCCGCCTGCGAGGTAGAACACCGTTAACGTGCCTGCAACCATGATGGTCCCAAGCCAAAAAATGAGGGCGACATCGCGGAAATTTGGTAATCCCTCGTTAACTGGGCGTGGTGGACGGTCCATTACGTTACCATGCTTCTTTTCCACCCCTAACGCAACAGCAGGTGGTCCGTCCATGAGAATATTAATGACCAAAATTTGAGTTGCAGTCAACGGCAATTCCCAAGGCAGGACGAGCGTTGAAAGAACAATCAATGCAACAGCAGCTACATTGGTAGAAACTTGGTAGCGGACAAAGTTTCGAATGTTTTGGTAAATCTTACGTCCTTCTTCCACAGCGTGAACAATGTTCGCAAAGTTATCGTCTTGAAGCACCATGTCTGCTGCATCTTTCGCCACATCCGTTCCAGCAATCCCCATTGCGATTCCGATGTTGGCACGAGAGAGAGCTGGCGCATCGTTCACACCATCGCCCGTCATTGCGACAATTTCACCGCGTTCCTGTAGTCCTGACACGATACGCATCTTTTGTTCAGGAGTTACACGTGAGAAAATACTGGCTTGGGTTGCTGCCTCAGCGAGTGCTTCATCGCTCATTGATGCAAGCGATGCACCGTTCACAGGAGCGATACCACCCTCGGTGATGTTGAGTTCCTTGCCAATTGCTTCAGCAGTATATTGTTGATCGCCAGTAATCATTTTCACACGAATTCCTGCTCTCTGACATGTTGCAATTGCTTCTTTGACTTCCGAACGTGGGGGATCCATAATTCCAACAAGTCCGAGGAAAATGAAACTGGATTCAACAACGTTGACATCATGGATATCTTCATCGTCATCCAATCGTCGAGCACAGAGGGCGAGGACTCTCATTGCTTGATTTGCCATTTCCTTGTTCGCTTTGGATGCTGTTTCAAAGTCTTCTTGAGAGATGGGGACAATTTCACCGTCTACAACTTTCCATTCCACCAACGGAACATAGCCACCAGCGCCGCCCTTCGAAAAGACCCAACGTTCGCCTTCATACTCGTGAATAACTGACATTCGCTTGCGGGTTGTGTCGAAAAAGAACTCGTGAATTCTTGAATGTCGCTGTGAAAACTTTCGCACATCACCATTAATTTTCCATCCTAACACCGCACATGCTGAATCCGTAGGATCGCCAATGGCCTGCCACTGCCCATCGACTTTCGAAATCTGGGAATTGTGACACAAAGATAAGCATGCAGCAGAAAGTCGGAATGCCAAATCACTCTGCAATTTCCCCATTCCTTCATCCGTCACCTCAGTTCCATCCAAAGACAGATTGCCAACTGGCTTGAAGCCCTCACCAGATACAGTAAAAGTACCATAAGTCGATGTAAATTGACGGACAGTCATTTGATTTTTCGTGAGCGTACCCGTTTTATCCGAACAGATTACTGTGGTCGAACCGAGGGTTTCTACTGCCTTCATGCGACGAATAATCGCTTTGTGGCGAGCCATATTTCGCATTCCCAACGCCAAAGTAATAACGAGAATAATAGGCAAGCCTTCAGGAACAATCGCTACGAAAATGGCAATGGCAATGATAAATTGGTCCACTGCAACTTCCCAAAGATTGTCATTGGCTGAACCGTAAGCAATGAGGAGTTCAATCGACACGAGAAGGACTGCAACAATCAACGCAATGAATCCCAAGAAGCGCCCCAGTGATTCTAGTTTTAGTTCCAAAGGAGTTTTTGGAGTTTCAGTGTCGACGATGTTGCTCGCAATTCGCCCAAGCTCAGTCTGCATCCCGGTTTCGACAACGACGCCAATTGCTCGGCCAGTCGAAACGCAGGTTCCCATGTAAGCCATGTTGTTGCGATCAGCCAAGAGCGTGGTAGCCGGTAAAGAATCCGTTGATTTGAGAATGCTGTTTGATTCACCGGTTAGTGAAGATTCATCAATTCTGCACTGGTAAGATTCGATGACACGGATATCAGCGGGTACATTCAACCCCTCTTCGAGTTTGACAACATCGCCTGGGACTAAGTCAGGAGTTGGAATTGACCATTCAATTCCTTCTCGGATGACCACACATGTCGAAACAGCCATCTGTTTGAGAGCATCCATAGCCTGTTCTGCTTGACCTTCTTGCCAGTAACCAAAGGTGGCATTTGCTGTGAGGACTATGAAGATGAAAATTGCATCTCCAGGATGGTCCGGTTTAATGGCAAGTGCGATGAGTGCTGCACCAATTAATAAGTAGTTCAAAGGGTCGTTGTATTGAGAAAGAAACCGGAGAATAGCAGAGGTTTTTTCAGGTTCTTTTAGTTTGTTTCGACCGTATTTTTCTCGGCGTTCGAGAACCTCTGCATCCGAAAGGCCGTCTTGGTTGGTGTCAAGATTATGAATTATTTCATCCGAGTTCAAGTCATGCCAAGTATTCACCCAAAACACCTCACTTACGTGCGTAAGCAGTTCTTGGTACCATGGAGGACTTATGATAATGATGGTGGTTTTCCCTATCCACACAAGCGATGAATTGAACAACTGCATCAGTCTCGAAGGTGCATGAGCGATTTGGGAGAACCATACATCCCTGCCTCAGAGTCCCCTAAAGAATTGACACTGCGTGTTATTGTTGTGGGAATTATTCTGGGAATTCTCATGACTGCAGCCAATGCTTATCTGGGGTTGTATGCAGGTATGACAGTATCCGCAAGTATTCCTGCGGCAGTAATGTCGATGATTATCCTAAGAACGGCATTTAATGATGTTTCAATCCTCGAAAATAACGCCGTACAAACAATGGCAAGTGCAGGGGAATCTCTAGCAGCAGGAATCATATTCACTGTTCCTGCATTCCTTGTAATCGGCATTTGGACGGAGATTCAGTGGCTTGACACGATGATTATTGCTTTACTTGGAGGATTGTTAGGCACCATGTTCACCATTGCGCTGCGACGACTGTTCATCGTTGAGGAAGCTCTGCCATACCCGGAAGGTGTTGCATGCAGAGAAGTATTGGTTGCTGGTGAAGAGGGTGGAGAAGGGGCTTTGGCAATTCTTTACGCACTCGGAATAGGTGCTATCTATGGCCTCATGGTCAAAGGCTTCGAGGTAACCCATCACAAGGTCGAGGCTGCTTGGGAGTTCATTGGAACTCGCGTGTATGCTGGAATGGATCTCTCGATTGCGTTGCTTTCTGTTGGTTACATCGTTGGAATTCGTATTGCATCGTTCATCTTCCTCGGAGGTGTCATTGGATTTGCATTACTCGTTCCAATGTACGGGCTCATTCGTGGATGGCCACCTGCGCCCGATTTAGTATCGAGCTTCAGCATTATTTGGGCATCTCAAATACGTTACGTTGGAGTAGGTGCTATGGTCGTTGGAGGAGTTTACACGCTTTGGTCGATGCGTAAGACGATCATCACTGGGCTATCCAAAGCCCTTGTCAAGAACGACGATTCCTCTGAAAAACTTTTGAGAACTGAAATTGACCTTCCACTCGACAAGGTGTTGATGTTTTGTGGAGTACTCATTGTTCTCACTTTCCTCTATTATTGGTGGGCGACCGGTTCACTAATTCTCGCTCTTGCAGGCGCTTTATTCCTTGGAATTGTAGCCTTCTTCTTCGCTGCTGTTGCAGGGTATATCGCTGGAGTTGTAGGCTCATCAAACTCTCCTGTTTCAGGAATGACCATCGCCACTTTACTTTTCACTGTGGCACTGGTTTGGATTGTTGGCGACTTCTTCCTCGGCCTCGGAACCACAGAACTGATGTTAGCAACACTTCTCATTGCTGCAATTGTAGCTTCATCCGCGGCAATTGCCGGAGACGTCATGCAGGACCTCAAAACAGGCCATATGGTTGGTGCAACACCGTGGAGGCAACAAACTGCTGAAATTATTGGCGTTGTTACAGGCGCTGTGATCATTGGACCAACGTTGCAACTGCTTCACAATGCATTCAGGATTTCTAAAACTGCATGCGAAATTAACCCGCTGCCTTCCGACCCAGGATGCGACAAAGCGCTTTTTGCACCACAAGCCGAATTGATTGGGGCCATCGTCCAAGGAGCATTTGGTGGAGGACTCAACATTGAGATGGTATTGTTAGGTGCAGTCATTGCAATTGTCCTTATCGTTCTCAAAATGCCTGTCATGAGTGTTGCAATCGGGATCTATCTCCCATTAGCCCTTTCAGTACCAATTATGCTCGGCGGAATTATCTCTTATTTTGCCCTCAATTCGGCCTATATCCGTATCGATGGTTCGATTAAATCGAATCCGTCCCCAGCAGCGAAGAAGGCTGCTAAAGAAGTGGAGAACCGTGGTGTACTCATCGGTGCAGGATTCATCGCTGGCGAATCATTGCTTGGAGTGTTCATCGCATTACTGATTGTCAGCGATATCAAACTCAACGAAATTTTCAGTGTTACGACCCTTGGTGACTTGTTCTCATTGATGTTCTTTGGATGGTTTGTTGCAGTTTTCATTTGGCTTGCTACTCGTGCATTACCGAAAGGTGGAAATCTTGTTACCGAATCGAGAATGATTGTACTCGACGCTTTTCTGAAATTGTTTAACGCTTTCAAACTCAAGAACTTGAAGTGATTTAGCGACCGGCATTCATCCTAAAGGAAGGAAAACCATCAAAGGTCTCCCGCTAAGGCACGACATTACGAGGGTGTAATAATGTCCAAGTCGATTGCAGATTTAGAGGAAATAGCACGAAAATGTCGTGTTGAAATTGTCAAAATGGTTCACCGTGCGCAAGCAGGCCATCCTGGGGGTTCTCTTTCTGAGATCGACCTCATAGCTGCGCTTTATGCCACTCGTATGCGAATCCGCCCAGAGCAACCAGATTGGGATGACCGTGACCGCTTCATTCTCTCGAAGGGACACGCCTCTCCTGGAATGTATGCTGTCTTGGCTGAAATGGGATTCATATCGCATGAGGACCTCAAATCATACCGTGTTCTTGGCGGAGTCTGCCAAGGTCACGTCGACATGAAATGGTGCCCTGGTGTCGATTTCTCAGCAGGATCTTTGGGGATGGGACTATCGTTCGGTATGGGCTGTGCGACGGCTGCTCGACTCGATTCGAGCGAAAGAAGAGCGTTCGTTATGATCGGTGATGGTGAAATGCAAGAAGGTAGTGTTTGGGAAGCCGCTATGGCTGCAGCACACCATGAACTCGGAAACCTCAAAGTAATTCTTGACAGAAACCGTATCCAAAACGATGATTTCTGTGAAGAACAAATGCGAATGTTTGACATCCCTGCAAAGTGGAAGGCATTCGGATGGAATGTTAAGGAAATTAATGGACACGATATGACCGAAGTCATGGAAGGTTTGGACTTCCTTGAAGCACCAGAGAACTGCAACGGACCATCAATTCTCATCGCTCATACCATTAAAGGTGCGGGTATTTCGTACATGGAGAACAATCCCTCCTTCCATGGTGCTGCACCGAACGATGAACAATTCCATCAAGCCATGGTTGAACTTGGGGAGGTGGAAGCATGACACGAATGGCAGCAACACGGGACGGATACGGCCAAGCATTGCTCGACCTTGCCGATAACCCAAAGGTGGTTGTTCTTGAAGCAGATTTGGGTAAGTCAACAAAGTCCTTGCACTTCAGAAAAGCCCATCCAGAGCGAACTGTTTCATGCGGTATTGGAGAACAAAACATGCTCTTGGTTGGTGCAGGTATGGCCGCATCGGGATACATTCCTTTTGCAAGTACATTTGCTATTTTCACAGAGCGTGCGTTTGAGCAAATGAGAAACGGCGTTGCTCGTCCAAATCTTGCTGTACACCTTTGTGGAAGCCACGGAGGAACGCACACTGGAACCGATGGTTCATCGGCACAGTCAATCGAAGATTTGGCGGTATTCCGAACACTTCCTAACGTAACGGTTCTTCATCCGTGTGATGATGTAAGCACGCGTATTCTCACCACGAGGCTTGCAGGCACAAAGTCCCCCTCTTACATGAGAACTGCAAGGAATAAAACTCCAGTCTTGTACGACGACATCGACCCCGACTCGATTCAAATCGGCAAGGGCATCGAACTCAAGGATGGTAACGACGTTGCAATTATTGCATGCGGCGTATTGGTTTCTGAATCCCTCAAAGCCGCTGACATGTTGATGCAAGAAGGCATCAATGCTAGCGTTATCGACATGCACACGCTCAAGCCACTCGACGGTCAACTCGTTGACCAGATGGTTGAACGATGCGGGGCAATTGTTACGGCAGAAGACCACAATGTCATCGGAGGATTAGGCAGTGCTGTTGCTGAACACCTGGTTGCAAACAAGTTTGCTCCCCTCGAAATGGTCGGAGTGCCTGACCGATTCGGAGAATCTGGGCAAGCAGACGAAATGTTGGATGTCATGAAGTTGTCTGCCAAGTACATCGTTGAAGCTGCTAAGAAGGCAATCTCACGAAAGTGAAAGTGCTGAAGTTACATTAGCGAGATGCACTGAGTGCATCTCATGACGGGTGAAGATACACTTGCTTCAACGATAGAAATTGTTGATTCATTTACCAAAGAAAGGGACTGGGAGCAGTTCCACAGCGTCAAGAACTTGATGGCCTCTGTCGCAATAGAAGCGAGCGAACTCAATGAAACCATCCAGTGGAGTAATCCAACTGCAGAAGAAGTTCTCTCAAACCACAAACTCACCGTCAAGATCTGTGATGAATTGGCCGATGTTATGGTCTACTGCCTTCGCTTGTGTTCTGTGTTGGACGTCGACCCAATACAAATCATGCATACCAAAATTGAGAAGAATCGAGCGAAGTACCCCATTGAGAAGGCAAAAGGCAATTCGAAGAAATACACTGACTACGAATAACTGAGACAATGCCCACAGCAAATACTTGAAAGAGTGCCTTCCACATCCTCGCATCATGGAGTTCTTCCTTGACACAGCAGACGTAGACGAAATTCGTGAAATTGCCGCATGGGGTATTCTTGATGGGGTTACAACCAATCCCTCACTGATTAAGAAAAGTGGACGGGACTTCAAGCAAGTAGTTGCTGAAATTGCATCGATCTGCGATGGGCCTATTTCGGCAGAAGTGACCGCAATGGATACTGAAGGTATGATTACTCAGGGCCGAGCATTGAAAGCAGAACTCCCTGAAAATGTCATCATCAAGATTCCGTGCACTCCTGAAGGACTCGCAGCAACTAAAGTTCTCAACGAGGAAGGAATCGATACCAATGTTACGCTTATTTTTTCTGCAGCTCAGGCACTGATGGCTGCCAAGTCTGGCGCTACATACGTCTCACCGTTCATCGGTCGAATTGATGACACTGGACATGACGGAATGACTCTGATTGCTGAAATCATGGACACATGGGCCAATTACCCCTCGATTACGACCAAGGTCCTTGCTGCATCTATTCGACACCCTACTCACGTGCTGCAGTGCATCCAACTTGGAGCCCATACCGCAACAATGCCTGCAAAGACATTCCGCCAACTCATGAAGCACCCACTCACAGACCGCGGACTTGAAGGATTCATGAAGGACTGGGCCGAAGTCGAAAAGGCTGGAAATGCCTGATTTCGTTTAGTGTATTGAGAAGGAGGCTTCTTGAAGGAAGGCTTCACCCGATAACTTACGGAGGCCGCGAGATGACATCATCAAATGACTTGTTGAAGAAACTCTTGGCAGGTGACTTTTCTCCTGAAGAAATTGCGGGCGATCCTGTTCTCGTGAGCCTCGCAGACAGGATTTATGGCATCAAAATCGCTCCAATAACGCCAGTGAAACCAAGAGACATTCAACCAAATGAGATCACTGCTGCCGCCCCTGTTACTGAGGTTGCCCCACCTACTGATATGTTGATTGAAGTGATTGGTAATATTGCCCCAGCAACTCCACTGCCAATGCCTGTGACTGAAATGGCAGTCGTTGCTGAAGTCGCTGACTCAAAGAAGTCCAATGCCATGGGACGATTGGTTCTTGCAGGCCTCGGTTTCGTTGTTCTGAATCTCTTCGGCGTTTGGTCATATGTTGTCGGCTCGATGTGTGAATCGGGTGACTTATGCCCTGCTGAAGGATATACACGAATCAATTTGATGGATATTTACAAAATTGACACAGGCTACGGTTGGTCTGAACCATTACAAGCAGGGATTTACGGAATCCCTGATATCGTAGCAGTCGTGATACTCTTTGCCGCTCTTGTCCTCACCATGCGAAAGTGACCGGTGCTGTCATGGACATTGGTTTGAATTCGGAAACGGTTGCATTCCTCGGAATGTTTCTGATATTGTGTGCATTTTTCCTCGAAACTCAAAACATTATTCACAGTAAGACATCGTCATATCTGACGCTCATGGCTATCGGTTCAGGAATACTCGCCGTTCGAGCCTACCTGATAGAAGAATGGGCATTCTTCATTCTAGAGGTCGCTTGGTTTGTTACTGCTGTGCTGGGTTTCTTGGCACGCCCGAAAAAAGATGCAGAGACCAACCATTTGGAATTGTAGAAACTGTTGTTGAGCGGAGAACTCTATTCTTGGCTCACTTCATGCGTCATCTTGATGAGCGAGGGGTGTCGAGTCGTGTTTATGGGCAAAGGACCGGGTAAGGCCAAGCGAGGAATTCCCTCCAAAGCTGACAACTTCACTGAATGGTATCCATTCATGGTGGAAGCTGCTGAATTGGTTGACAAGCGATATCCAATCAAAGGAATGGACGTATGGCGTCCATACGGTTGGAAGACCATGAAACTCATCGACAGCCTTACACACGCCGAAATGGAGAGAACTGAACATGAGGAAGTCAACTTCCCGTTACTCATCCCGGAGAATCTACTGGAAAAGGAAAACGCTTTGGTGGCACGCCTGAAAAGAGCTCGTGAAGAGGGTGTAGATCCTGATGACTTGCGTGATGAAGATGAGGAAGGCGGTTTCAAGAAAGAAGTCTATTGGGTTAAGCATGCGGGTGAAAATGAACTTGACATCCCTATGTTTTTGCGACCGACTTCTGAAACGGCAATGTATACGATGTTCCCTCTATGGATTCGTTCGCACAAAGATTTGCCGTTAAAAGTCTATCAAATGGTCAACACATTCCGTTATGAAACCAAGCAAACTCGATCGTTTATCCGAGTTCGAGAAATTCATTTCTTTGAGGCGCATACAGCACATGCAGACGAAGAGGATGCTTCACGTCAAATTCAACAGGATTTAGAAATCGTCAACAACATCATGCACGATCTATGCTTACCGATAATAAAAGCTAAGCGGCCTGTTTGGGATACGTTCCCCGGAGCATGGTACACCATTGGAATCGATGCTGTAATGCCGAATGGGCGAACGCTCCAAGTTGCTTCTTGCCACCACTACCGTGACCAGTGGGCCAAAGCATTCGACCTCTCTTATGAGAATCTCGAAGCGAAGCAACAATTCTGTCACCAAACCACTTACGGTATGTCTGAGCGGTTGCTTGGTGCAGTGGTAGGAATGCACGGTGACGAAAACGGACTCATTATGCCGCCAGCCGTCGCACCTTTCCAAGTGGTCATATGCCCAATGATTCGAAAAAATTCTGACGTTGACACGGTCTCTGTTGCCAACGAAATGGCTACAACACTCCGAGCGAGCGGACTTCGCGTCAAAGTTGATTCTCGTGATATCCATGCAGGACAGAAATACTACGATTGGGAAATCAAAGGCGTACCTCTCAGACTCGATGTCGGCCCCCGCGATATTGCTCAAGGAACTGCCTTCGCAGCTCGCAGAACTGGAGGCAAGGAACCCATACCAATGGATGATTTACCGAATGCGTGCAAGAGCATTCTCAACGAAATTGCTGACGAACTTCGAAAGCGCTCCTCTGCTCACATGTCTGATGTCGTCCAACCGCTACCTGCGTTCACTGAAAAGGATGGAACTTGGGTCATGGATGGTGAAATTGAAGAGGGTAAAATCTACGAAATCCCGTTCGACGGAACCGATGCACATGCAGAGGCCATTGAGCGTGCGACAAGCCTTACCTTCCTCGGAGACTCAACAGAAGAATTCGAATCTGAAATGCCTTGCCACATGAGCGGCAAAATGACCCGTCGCCGAGTAATTCTGGCCAAAACATACTGAGATGGTGCTTGGAATGGTCATGGACGAATGGCTAACTGTTATCGAACAAGAACATGAAGTTGCTGTCGCTCGATTGAACCAGTCACTTAACTTGAAGGGTGACTCGCTGCTTGATCCAAATGTACCTCCGCACACATATGTTGGAGACATCGATAATGTCTCACCAGGTGAATGTATTCTTCTCTTGGGCATCAACCCGAAACGCAATTTTGATGAAAATTTCCAGCGTGTAAACATCGAACTTCCGACCAATTGCCTTCAAAGGTACAGGATTTCGAACAACATCGAAGATTTAGAAGAGTGGTTGCTGTTCCAAAATCAATATTTCCTCCGCGAAGAACGGAACCGTCGATACTTCAACAAGTATGGAAGCTGGCTTGGTAAACACTGGTTCACGGAAACAGTTTCGAATTGTGCATCAGATGATTGGAAGCAAATGGTTTGTCACAAGCATTTGATTGAAGTTGATACAGTGCAATATTTTTCTCATAAAACCGGTCTTAATCCAGAACATTTAGCAGACCTCATTGAGACTGACCCCGCACTTCAGGCCAATATGCATATGATTGAGGCAATCATCAAAAAAATCAAACCTAAATGGATTCAAGTCACGGGAAAGTCAGGATGGGTCATCATTGAACGACTGTTTGGATACGGCGAGTTTACCGAAACGAATCCAGGAGTGAAGCATGGCACTGAACTTAAGATGGGCCACGTAAAAATAGGCGATACCGTAACTCCAGTACTTATGACAAAGTTCTTTGGAAGCATGGCAGGTGTTAACTCAAACCTCGAAAAAGACCAAGTTGCCCAAGCATGGAATTCTTGGCTAAGTGAGCAGTAGGTAACTACTCATTCAGCCGTTTGTGTTCAAATTCAGGTGTTTACAGATTTAGAATGCGTAGGCTATCAACGCAATGAATCCAGTCCCAAGTAGTACAACCGATCCCCAAACCATCACGCCGTAGGCAAAGGTAGGCTGATTTTTGGAGAAGCCCCAGGTAATCCCGGCAATTACCGATATGGGCCAAATCAATACTGCAAGTGAACTCAAATCAAATACCCCTCCCGAGTCATTCCAGTAGTAGTGAGCGTATGTTGGTTCAGAACTTGATGAAGGAAAGGCAACGAACACAGCGTTTTCTACTTGCGTAATGTAAACGGAGACATTCGACTCTTGGTCGTGTATTTCTGCGACCCACCAAGTGTGACCAGTGTCGTCCTTTATCCATTGTTGATCAAAACCACGTTCATCCTTTGACCCCGAACCCGAAATGTAGGCCTCCCAGGTCTCCGTTTCAAAAGTCAAATCCCAGAAACTCTGTTCACCGAATGTGTCCTCAAACCCCGAAGACATGTAAAAACTACGAACGGAATGGTTTTCGTCTGCAAAGGATACATCCTCCTCAAAGGAAGGTTCATCTGATGAATAGGAGGTAAACAAACCTGAATCTCCAATGATAGCAAGTGATGCACTTGCAAACCCCACCAACAACGGGAGAAGGAAAAGTCCACCCAAAAACCAAGCCCACTGTTGCTGGCTCAATCACTTTCACGAACACTCACGAATGGCTGTTCATCCTGGGTTGCATTTGCATCGGCTTCGACACCTGAAAGTGCAATTCCATTCTCAAGAGTCACCTTTTGAGGGGGTGAATTGAATGATTCTACTACGGAAGTGGAATCATCCATGCGGAAATGTCAGTATCGTATTAGAAAGAGATTTCTCCGGAGAAATAAACATTCATGTAACTGTTCAAACCGTTCATCTGAAGACGGCGTGACTTAGCGTTATGCAGCGTGAGTTATCCGAAGTGTCAATCTCAGCGAGAAGCGAGAGTGAGGTTCTTCCACATTTCTTCGGGAACTTCCATGGCAAGTCGAAGGCCACCCATTGCGCCCAAGCGTACAGGGTCATCTACGACGTGTACATTGACATCGCCCATATCAGAGAGTTTGCGTTCAATCATGGCACCGAGGCCTTTGATTCCTGAACCGCCACCAGCGAGAACCATGTTTCGACGGAATTGGTCGTGATACTCAGGGTTTGAGCCAGAAATCAATTGCTTGACGTTTTCTACAATAGGATCGACGATGGATTCACATGCTCGCTGGATACAGTCTGTGATATCGAGATTCATTGCTTTCCCTTCAATAGAGAAGTCAACCATAACTGGTTCGTCTGGGGAGGCAGTTCCTACAAAGGAATACTGTTCCTTCCATCGGCGAGCCATATCCTTGGTAATTTGTGCACCGCTGTACTTCGATTGAACTTCCTCGATGATTTTTCGGTCAATGAAGTCACCAGCGTGCCCAGTGTGCATTTGGTCGCCAGGACCAGGAATTGTACCGTAAACACGGCAAAGGTCTGCGGTTCCGGCCCCGATGTCAATGACGAGAGTATGTTCGATCATGTCAAGTGCATAAGCCACAGCGAATGGTTCAGAGATAATCATAGCGGCGTTAACTGAACCTGCAGCTGCATCGAAGATTGCAGTCTTGTCGACGTAACTTGCTTCAGCAGGAGCGCCAATAACTGCGACCACACGGTCATAGTCTTCTGGGTCAGAGAGTCCGATAAGGTGAGTGATGAAGTGTGCAATGAATTCACGGTCTTCTTGGGTGTCTTTGATAACACCGAGTTCGAGAGGACGGAAAAGGTTGAGTGCAAGTCGGTTTTTGAGTGCTTCTTCACCAAAGAGAACATCTCGCTTGAGGAAATTACGGGCAATCGGGTCTTTCGGAGTTCCGATAACGGTCAACTCTTCCACTTCGTGGCTGTCGGATGAAACCATAACCGAACGGAAGGTTCCCAAATCAATTCCAATATACAATACGTCTTCTGCCATAACACTCGCCTACCCTTCCCATTGTGAACTACCTTATGAAGAATGCCACGCAGTTAGAAACGCATTTGAGTGTGGAAAATGAAATTCTTCTACGAAATGTCGAAGAAATCAGCACCATTCTTCACAGGACTGACAATACCATGCAGCATATTCAGGATAAAGACGAGCCATCGAACTGCATGATGTGCATTCTTTGAGTGTATCCTCGCCAAACATTTCCAATACCATTTGAACATGATATATATCGTCAATTCCGAGTTGCTGACGCATTGACCAAAGCAGTTGATCTTCGCTTGGCGAAATGATTCCATCTTCCAATACTAGCGCTACAATACTACGGTAATCCTCGAAATCTTGCAGGTTTCGGGCGTCCAACACGACTCCGTTTTTCTCAGCAACAATATCCGTGCCTCCGGGGTCATCGACAAATAGAACAAGCGATTCGGGTTTCAAATCATCACTCCGTAGTTCAAACGAAATTCTCGCACCATCGATATTGGCATAGACCAAATTGGAATTCGTGTTGATTACATTAGCAATTGAACGAGCGGTGGCTTGTGCAGAGGTACCACGCCTCCAACCGTGCGGATCTGAAACGTTGAAGCAATAGAATTCAGTACCTTTTCCAGGATATTCCAGGCGTATTTCTTCGCCACCGTCAAAGCCGTTTGCAACGATTGTAAGTGCTGCAACTTCTGTCGATACGATGTTATCTTCGTCATCGAAACTAATCATAAGTGGTTTCCGTTCCTCAGTCGCTGTGTTATAATGCCCTTTCATGCCGGACATCCACTTGTCTTCAAGACGAGCAAGCGATGCTTCTTGTTCATCTGATAAATTACTGTCAACACCGAGAACTCCAGCGAGACCACCACTTTCGACCTCCTTACGGAATTCTTCAATTTTGGCACGGTCTTGGTGGTAAGTTGGAACTTCAGTAGGACCCGAGGAATCAACGTGATTAGGGTCTTTCCACTCATGCTGGCACGCTACACAGCTCAGGTATCCATTCATCGTCGAAGGTTGAGATTCTCCGCCACATCTTGGGCAGTCTCCACCTTCGGTGAAAGCAAGATTGTCTACAGCCTCGCGTCGTCCTTTCCGTATGTTACCAAAGCCTGCCATGGAACGCCCACAACAATGGTTTTCTATCAAGGCTTTGGAGAGAGAGGTTGGAAACTCTGCATTAAACAGAATGCGGGATGGCTTTGAGACCATAGCGTATCAGGCCTTCTTGAGCGTAAATGCGACGAACCGCAAAATGAACTTGGTCACCAATACGAGGAGAATAATCGACATCATCACAAACCAGAAAAACACCCCGAGGACCTTCCTCAAATTTGACGAGTACCGTCTGAACACCACCCAATATAGGCGCACGTAGGGAGAATTCAGAGGGAGCACCAGCAGCACTCAATTTCGTCCACGATTCGACGGTTGCAGCATCTGCGAGTAGGGCATCTTCCCGTGGAAGACGTGTTCCTAACGAATCCATTTGACGTGGTGGCCATATGGTTTTACCAGCAAATTTCTGTGATGCGAGTGAAAGTCGAGCAGCACCTCCCTCATGGTATTGGGATTGAGATACGTACGCACCCTGCGATACATGCTGCGGGGAACACTCTTGCTCCCAAGCGGCCTTCATGTCCTTGAATAAATCCGTGTCCATGAGTTCAGTGCCGCTTGGTTCATCGAACTCATAGTGATTATCATCCGATTGAGAAAGTACCAATGTGGCCTCTTCACCATCGATTAAATGCCAGTCAACAACATCATCTTCGAGTTCTTCGTTTCGTTGAGGCGAGTCGACTGATGTTGACATGTATACCACTTGGGCATCAATGGAATTTGGTAGACGGATGGTGGTGAACTTCTGGCCATGGGCAAGTAAATATTGGATTCCCGCCACAGCCATCGTTGTTGAATCACTGTCAGGTCCGAACACGGTAGAACCGTCATGAATGTAAGGAGACTGAAGGAGTAGTGAACCGTTCGAATGCGAAAGTAAGTATCCCTTCCATTCAGTTGTCTCACTCATTTCGATCCCTCCCAAATACGTGCACTGCACATGTTGCACCAGAACCACCAACGTTGTGAGTGATACCAATTTCGGCATCACGAACTTGTCGCTCAGACTCGACAGAACCACGCAGTTGCTTGAACACTTCAACTGCCTGCCCAGTACCGGTGGCACCAAGTGGGTGGCCTTTCGATTTGAGACCGCCACTCGGGTTGAGACAGACTGAACCTTCATTGCGAATACCTTCACCGTTGCGGGCAAAGATTCCGCCCTGTCCAGAATCAGCAAATCCAAGGTCTTCAGTTGCAATCATTTCAGCAATTGTGAAACAATCGTGGACTTCGGCCAAATCAACATCTCGAGCAGTTATCCCTGCAGCAGAATAAGCCGATTTTGAAGCCTTTTGAGTCGCTACCAATTGGGTGATTGAAGGGCGGTCGTGCAAAGCAAGCCTGTCCGAACCTGCACCGGATGCGCGTACCCACACGGGGTCATCGGTAAATTGACGCACAACATGGTCTGCAGCCAAAATCACGCATGATGCGCCATCTGAAGTTGGGCAACAATCGTAGAGCGTCAGGGGATCTGCGACCATGAAACCACCAGCAGCTTTCTCAAAGGAAACCTGCTTGCGAAGGTGTGCCTGTTGATTTTCAAAACCATGCTTGTGGTTTTTGACGCTGATGTGTACCAAATCGTCATGTGAGGATGGATGTTCGTGGAAGTGCCGTCGAGCCATGAGGGCATACGTACCTGGGAAGGTAAGACCTGCCAAACGTTCCCATTCAGTATCACCAGAAACGCCGAGCCAAAATCGCTTGCGTTCCGGTGAAAGGTCATTCATTTTTTCGATGCCACCTGCAACCACAATGTCAGCTTGTCCACTCTTGATGGCCATCCAAGCATCCCTCAATGCAAAGCCAGAAGATGCACAAGCGTTCTCCACACGACGAACAGCCACGCCTTCCATTCCGGAATGTTCAGTGAGCAGAGCAGCGGTATTGCCTAGTTGACCGCCGCCGAAAGCCACGCTGCCAATGAATGCTTCATCCACTTGTCGTGGGTCGAAATTTTTGTCAACACTCGCAAATGCATTTTCTGCGGCTTCAGCCCACATCCCTTTGAGACCGAGTTGGTGGTTACCATACTTGGTTTGACCTGCACCGATGATTGCGACATCAACCATGACACGCCGAAGGTGAACCAGCATTTGATTGAGTCGGTTCGTTTCAGCCCTAAAACCGAGTGAAGCACCCGTAGAGTCTAAGAACGCGCCGTCACCCGCTACAAACATGCTCCGACAATGTAGAGCCCACGGACACTTCAAAGGTGCCAACTGCCCGACCTGTAACGAAGAAGGAAAATTCATCATGAGCGACCGGGAATCGAACTCTCTCGGTCGTATGCTTGCGTTGGTTCTTCGTCACGCACCCGAAAAGTTCAATGTCGAAATGGATATCAACGGCTGGGTCAACGCCCGGGAACTTTCTGAATCCATATCCAAGCAACGCCGACACTATCACTGGCTTCGCGGATGGCACTTTGCTGCAATCGCAAACGCTGACGACAAAGGACGATACCAAGTCGAAGGTGACATGCTCAGAGCAACCTACGGCCACTCTATTGAATTGGAGTTGGACCTCCCTACAGACCAAATCCCAGAAGCACTGTACTGGCCGTGTGAAGAAGGACAAGCAGAGACAACCATGGAACTTGGAATTACTGCAGGTGACCGAAAGCACATCCACCTTTCACGAAGCATTTCCAATGCCATGGAAGCTGGACACGTGAGAATACACCGCCCAACTATTCTGGAAGTTGACACCGTTCGTGCAATCGCAGATGGCCACATCATTTACCGTGCAGGAAAGACTGTTTTCCTCGTCGACGAAATGCCTGGCGAGTACCTCTACAAACTTGAGGCAGATGACCCAATCATTCTGGAAATCATCGCCCAGTGGGAACTTGAAGAGCAAGAAGAAGAGTGATTACCGCTTTGCCCCACATGAGGCGCAGAAGTCGAGATCCCTCTCAAGACGAGTTCCGCAGCCGGAACAATGATCATGACCAAGACTGAGCGATTCAGCCTTGGAAACTGGTTGTGGATGGTCATCGTTTGACATTGAACGAACGAAATGGAATGGGTCAATTCCATGTTCAAGCAACTCTTTGTACCGGTTACCAAACAAAATGGCCTCTTGAATTGCTGATTCAATCTGGAATTGACGAGTTTCGCGGTCTTCTCGATTCGGTATTTCTTCCGAATCTTCCAAGATTGCCTGAAGATGGCGTATGAAGTCGCTCAGAGACGGACCGTCGGACATGTTAGTCGCTCGGTGCGGTGGGTCATGAATCCTTGGTGAAGAAATGTTGATTCGAATAGAAACCGAAGGGGTATGCTCATCAGCGATTTCGTAGTGGGTGTAACATGCGTGACAGGGTGGTCATCAAATGGGGCGGAGGTCTCATCACCGACAAATCCTCGCTTTGTACACCGAACATGACCGTACTGAAACAACTGGCATCGACCGTTGAAAAGTGTCATGATGCTGGTCTCGAGGTCATTCTCGTACACGGCGCAGGTTCATTCGGACATCTCCGTGCCAAAAATTGGAGGCTCAATGAGGGGTATATCCCTCATATTGAATCACCGGAAGGAAGTACTTTGTCCAGCCAAAAAGAGGCTGTAGATCAAGTCCGACTTGAAATGCTACAACTCAACAAACATGTATGCGATGCCTTGGAGGTATTTGGAATACAGAGCATCGTTCACCCACCTCACCTGTGGGTCACAAACACAGGAATAGATTTCTCAGGAAGCTTGGATGAATTCATGTCACTGAATGACAAAACAGTTCACATCACCTTTGGTGACGTCGTCAATGTTGAGGGTGAAAAGCAATTTGGGATCTTGTCGGGCGACGACTTAGTCGTTCGGCTTTCGTTGGAATTGGAAAATGTAAAACGCCTCGTCTTTGCTATTGGAGGGGTTGACGGATTGCTTCGCATACCACCAGAGCACGCCACAAAAGAGGATCTCATCGAAGTTTGGACTCCAGACATTCGGTTTGAAGGCGTTCACCAATCCGATATCGATGTCACGGGTGGTATTGGATTAAAAGCGGCACGAGGGGCTCATGTCGCCGCTCATGGAATCAATGTCGTCATGGTCAATGGTGGCAAACCTGAACGGGTTTTGGCGGCAATGCTTGGAAATCCAGTCCGTGGGACAATTGTCACTCACAAACAGTGAACTGAACCTCAATTTTTTTACTTTCACACATAGCTTTGTCAAATGACATTACAGAACTCTTCATGTAGCGACCGCGAATACATCGAACTCGGGGTTCACATGAGCGGATACGATATAGCAGACGTCCCAAATATCGAACTGTCTGATTCTGAGAAAGATTTACTCGAATCGTTGGGTGCTGATGCAACGCAGTCCGTACTCATGTCAGAAGCAATTATTGCAGTTGATGAAAAGGATGTAGTACTCGGACCTCTGTCTAAAATTTCGGCTCACAGAGACGCTGGAGCATACCACCGTGCATTCAGTGTCCTGCTCTTTGATTCTCAAAAGAGATTGCTGCTCCAACGCCGAGCACACGACAAAGTCACATTTCCTGGCGTATGGGCGAATTCCTGTTGCTCACACCCACTTCACAGCGATGAAGAATTGGTCGAAGAAGGGGCACTCGGTGTAAAGATGGCTGCAGTTCGCAAATTAGAACAGGAACTTGGAATCGACCCAAGCCAATTTTCGACGGATGACTTTACTTTCATGACAAAGATGCGTTATTCAGCACGAATGAATGAAACGTGGATTGAAAGAGAAATCGACCACATTTTGATTGCTCAGAAAGACGTTGAACTCAACATCAATGAAAACGAGGTCTCGGAAATCATGTGGGTCTCGCAAGAGGAGTTGGAAGATATGCTCATTGAAGAGGAACGTTCCAACGGCTCGGTTGCCCCCTGGTTTCGATGCATTGCTGCTCAAATCATGAACGATGATTGGTGGAGCGCAATTGGTAGCACGGATGCATTGAACGCATTAAGCGACGATAAAATTCACGACATGGGCGATGTGACACACATGCTGCCAGAGGCAGTGGGTGCCGGACTCAATATCTCTGTTCTGGAAGTCAAGCCATTGGTCGAGCAACGTATCATGAACAGCTTGATGGCCTCACGGCATGAACGATTGGCTGCTGCAATGACGCACCTCATTCATGGTGGTGGAAAGCGATTGCGTGCAACACTACCATGGCTCGTCGGAAAGGCGGTTGGTGACTCTCACTCTGGTATGCTCGATGTAGGTGCAGCGATTGAAACAGTTCACAATTTCACACTGGTTCACGATGATATCATGGATGATGATGAAGTTCGAAGAGGCAGAAATGCTGTCCATATTGAATTTGACCTTCCCACCGCCATCAATGCCGGTGATGCAATGCTGGCAATCGCATTCGAGCGATTAGTACAGGCTGAAGGGCTACAGGCAAACGATGTGGCTCCACTGGTCAACAGAATTGCTTGGATGGTTCGACGCGTAAGTGAAGGTCAGCAGATGGATATTGAGTTTGAAGATGAGCTCGCAGTATCCGAAGACGACTACATCGAGATGATTGAAGGAAAGACTGCTGTCATGTTCCTCACATGTGCTGAGATTGGTGCACGAATGGCGGGTGCTGACCAAGAAACAATTGATTGTATGGCAGATTGGGGTCTTGCAGTAGGACTCTGCTTCCAACTTATGGATGATTTGATTGATGTACTGTCCGATTCCGATGTCCTTGGAAAGCCAGCAGGTTCTGATGTAGCCCAAGGTAAGAGGACGTTGATGGTCATTCATGCCCTTGCGCAACCCGACAGTGAAGACAAGCAAACCTTGCTTGCAGCACTTGGAAAAGGCGAAGATGCTGACGCTCAAGCCATTGAGGCTGCTCTCAAGGCACTGGGTAACCTCGGTTCTATTGACTATGCAAAGCAAAGAGCGGCAGATTACCACGCTAAGGCGCATGCTTGTTTGGACCGTATTCCACAGGGACCTGCAATGAAGGCTCTGCGTGAATTAACAGACTTCCAATTGAAGCGAATCAGTTGATTTCAACAGCATCGCCAATTTTGACGTTGCCTTCCTTGATGACTTTCGCATACCATCGAGTCATGTGAGGTGCTTTTTTCACTGAAATTTCCTTGAAACTACCGTTGGTAAATGAATCATGAATCGTCTTACACGGCGGGGCATCAGATGTGACTTCCAAAATGAGATCATCAAACTGGAAAATTGTGCCAATGCCTACATGCTCCCATTGCAGCCCCGCAACGAGAATATTTTCACCAACGGAACCTGGGTAAATGGGATGGCCGTTCTCTTGTAAAAAAGAAACCACTTCGGAACTGAACAGGCATACGGCGCGGTTTGGGCCGCCATGATGCTTCTTGTCTCTCTGATAATCTCCAACACAACCGTTGACTCGAACATCGAGTTGTTCAACCAGTGGCTTGGGCACTCCACCTTCAGGTGCTGCAAAGAGGCCCGCAATCGAGCCGTTCATGCAGATCACTCAGAATAGTAGGATTCTGGGTAAGGTTCTGGCTTAAGCCCCTTACGTGTTCGAATCTGACCGACGACTTTGTCAAACAATTGTGGAGGCAATTGTTCGAAGCCGAGGTTTTCTGTGTTCCAAACTGCTCGACCTTGCGATGCAGCACGAATATCGTTGGAAAATCCAAATGTTTCAGCGATTGGTAGAACACCGACAACGGTAGTAACTTCACCTTCAGATGGCATATCCTCAATGATACCACGACGGTTGGTAACTTCACGAGTTACTTGACCGAGCCAGTCGTTTGGAACCGAGACGAACGCCTTTTGCATTGGTTCCAAAAGAACTGTGCGAGCACGCATCATTGCACCCTTTATTCCGTTTCGAACCGCAGGAATTGTTTGTGCAGGACCTCGGTGGATAGCGTCTTCGTGAAGTTTGGCGTCAACAAGACGGACAAACATTCCCTGAACGGGTTCATCAGCAATTGGGCCCTTTGAACAGACGCCGTTGAATGCTTCAATGATTAGTTCACGGGTTTCGTGAAGCCCTTGAATACCCTTGGTGTCGTTCACAAGAACGTTTGATCCGTTGATTGCGTAAATCTTGCGCATCAAATCTTTGTCCATTCCAAGTTCACCGAACTTACGGCCAACTTCCTTTGCATCGTTAGGTCGGATTGTACCGGATCCTAAATCTCCAGCACGCAGTGCTGCAACAACTTCAGGAGTGAGTGCTTCGATTTCAAAGAAGAATCGGTTGTGACGGTTTGGAGACTTACCTTCAAACGCATGTCCACGGTTGCTTCCTTGGATACCTTCTCGGTAAACAACGATTGGTGGGCTGACGCTGACCTTGATGTTCTGTTCTTCTTCGATACGGTATACTGTGATTTCCAAATGCAACTCACCCATACCAGCAAGCAGTGCTTCACCTGTTTCTTGGTTCGTTGTGACTTGGAGAGAAGCATCAGATTTTGCAAGTGAACGGAGCGCATCAATGAACTTTGGTAGGTCCTTCATGCTCTTTGGTTCAACCGCAACGGTAACGACAGGGTCGGAATAGTGTCGAATCGCTTCGAACGGAGTGAAATCCTTGTCGCGTGACAGTGTTACACCAGCGGCAGCGGAGCGAATACCTGTAAGGGCTGCAATGTTTCCTGCAACAACCTTCGGGACAGTAATCCGGTCGCCTCCGACCATCATGCTGACTTGCTGAACACGTTCTGGTTTGGCTGCACCAATTGCATAGACCGATTCACCTTGTGCAATTGCACCGGAGTAAATACGTCCAACTGCAACTTCACCTGCGTGAGGGTCCATCCAAATCTTGGTAATCATCATAGCAAGTTCTGCTTCAGGGTCACAGCTGATCATTGCTTTACCAATTGTTGAGTCGAGGTCACCGGTCCAAATGTTTGGAATACGGTATGGTTGTGCTTCGACAGGCCCTGGCAATTTAGTAACTGCCATGTCAAGAAGAACTTCATGAACTGGAGCCTTTTCGGCTAGTGTCTTTTGGTCTTCATTGTTACAGTATTCGAAAATCTCTGTGAAAGAAATCTTCGACTTAGCCATGTAAGGGACGGTGATTCCCCAGTTGTGGTAAGCGGAACCAAAAGCCACTGTTCCGTCTGCAACGGAAACTTGCCAGCTCTTCTTGAATTCATCTGGAGCAAACTGCTTGATAAGGCGGTTGACCTTCTTGATGGTCTCAGTAAATCGAGCCATCATGTCTTCAGGAGTTACTTGCAATTCATTGATGAGACGGTCGACCTTATTGATGAACAAAACTGGCTTTACCTTCTCTTTCAATGCTTGGCGAACGACGGTTTCAGTTTGAGGCATTGGGCCTTCGACTGCACACGCAAGGATGAAACATCCGTCAACTGCACGCATAGCACGTGTCACGTCGCCACCAAAGTCAACGTGACCTGGTGTGTCAATGAGATTGATGAGGTAATCAGTGCCTTCAACGCCGTGAACCATTGATGCGGATGCTGCATTGATAGTGATACCACGGGCGGATTCTTGTTCATCGAAATCGAGAACACGAGCAGAACCTGCAAGGTCGCTGGACATCATACCTGCACCCGCTATCAGGTTGTCTGAGAGGGTTGTTTTACCGTGATCAATGTGTGCAGCAATACACAAATTTCGAATCTGAGGTAAAATGTGCATAACTTCTGTTGCTTTGTTAATGTTGTCTTCCTTTCGGCCCATGAAATCACCTATGACTTCTCGTCAATCTTGGCCACCGGAAAGGGGTTCTTAAGTGACTCGCAACAGAGGTACGAAAAGCAAGGACTGTGTCGTAATAAATTCGCATTCACAAGCCCGTTTTCAAGGCCAAGCAAAACTTCAACTTCATCGAGCAGAGGCTGCGATGCGTTCCAACTCTTCTTTCTTTGCAACTGCAAAGGAAGTTGCATCTCCAGCAGCTGCCTTGGACAGTTCGTTGATGATACAGTTGGTGAGGGTTCGCTTCGACTTGTGAGTGCCTTGTTGAGCACCCTTAGCGAGATTGCGTAGGGCGACGTCGAGTCGGCGAGAAGGCGAAGAATCGACTGCCTTGGGTTGTGAAACAGCACCGAACTTAATTCGGGTGATTTCTTCCATGGGAGCGCCGTTGCATATCGCATCAACAAAGACTTGGAGAGGGTTGTTTCCAGACTTTGCTGCAATCGCATCAAGTGCAGATTCGAAAGCCTTCATTGCACCTTGCTTCTTACCAGTGTAAGGACCGGTGCGCATGAGTTTGTTGATGTAGCGCTCGACAACAGACAACTTTGCTTTTCCAAACCAAGCGTTTGCGTGACGTCCACCAGTGTGAGGCACACCAACGGTTGTGAGATTAATGTATGGAGAAAGTCCAGGATCCTTACAAGTAATTGCAGATGCATCCCACTTACCAAAGACGAGTGTTCCGATTCCTGCTATAGGACGGACATCTTCGACGATTTCTTCTTCTTCTTCGATTACAACTTCAGATTCAGACATCATCAACACCTCAGCGGATTGGCTTCTCCTTTCGTCCACGAACCATTTCATCGAGTGAAACACCGTTGACTTGGATGACCTTGTACCGTACACCAGGAATATCTCCGTATGAACGGCCCATGCGTCCACCAATACCTTCTACCATCACTTCATCGTGTTCATCGATGAAGTTGATTGCACCGTCGCCAGGAGCGAAAGCTGTGAGTTTGTTACCGTTCTTAATGAGGGAAATTTTGACTGCCTTGCGAATTCCGGAGTTCGGTTGTTTCGCTTCGATACCGACCTTTTCAATGACGATACCCTTGGCTTGAGTGGACCCAGCAAGCGGGTCGTGCTTGGCTCGCGACTTGAGCATGCGCTTCTTGTATCGACGGTCCGACCAGCGGAACTTTTGTCGGTCCTTTGCCATTTTAGCACCTGCGAAGAGTCCTCTACCCATCATAATCACCGCATTGAAGCACTTTGCCGACTTGAATCCCCTATTTAATAGCGACCCTCAAAGCCCATGTGAATGTACGGATGCTTGTGAGGATGGATTGACAATATATGGTTCATAGATTCGACAAAATGTTTGATTTTCGGCAGTATTCCAACCCATGCATTAAACAAGGTTCAAACGATGTGCCTAAGTGGACGAACCATGGCCTTCCGTGACCACCTTGGCGCAGCCAAAGAAGAACCAGCCCCGACCAGCCTCATCCACGGCATGTGGGAGCACTCGCGTGCAAGCAATCACGACCTCACCTTGTTCACCAACATTCCTGAAACACCAGGCCAACGTGCTGCCGTCAATATCCTTACACGTGACCGACTGTGCGAATCAATCGGTATCACTCCAGAAGAATACATCGACACGCTCGGGTGGGCAATGAACAATCCAAGTGAACCCGTTATTGTCGATGCCTCGGAAGCTGAATGTTTTGAGAACTTGCAGGAAGTTGTCGACATTACAAAACTTCCAATTCCGCACCACTGGCCTCAAGACCGTGGACGTTATTCATCTGCAAGCGTCATTATTGCCCAAGACGCAGGCATCCGAAACATGTCGTTCCACCGCCAATTCGTTCGAGATGAAAATCACCTCGTTGTCCGTTTGGTTCCACGCCACTTACGAACGCTTACTATGAATGCTCGCAAGGAAGGTCGAGAAGTTGACATTGCAATCGTCAATGCACCAGACCCGGTCGTATTGTTAGCGGCTGCCATGTCATTCGACGATAACATCGATGAACTCACCATAGCAGCGGCACTTCACGAAAAACTGTATGACAAACCATTGCGCTTAACACGCATGCCGAACGGAGTTTTGGCTCCAGCCGACGCCGAATATGTCCTCTGGGGACGTATCACCGCTGAAGATGATGATGAAGGACCGTATGTAGACATCACCGGGACTGTTGATGATGTCCGTCAAGAACCTGTGATTGAAATCGACGGCGTTGTCCACCGCGACAATCCTATATTCCACGCATTAATTCCAGGCGAGGCTGAACACAAGACATTGATGGGGCTTCCACGAGCTCCGACCATTAAATCTGCAGTTAACGAAGTCTGTGAATGCATCGACGTCCATATGACCGAAGGTGGTTGTGGTTGGCTGGCTGCAGTTGTCAAAATCCGAAAGAAGAATCCTGAAGATTCTATGAATGCAATACATGCTGCACTGGCAGGACATCGTAGCATGAAAATGGTCACAGTTGTTGATGAAGACATCGATATCGGAAACCCAGTTCGCGTCGAATGGGCAATGGTCACTCGATGGCAACCTGACAAAGATACGCTCATTCTGTCAAACCAAAAAGGAAGTTCACTCGACCCCTCGCGTGACAGTGACGGTTTAACTGCCAAAGTCGGCTTTGACGCAACGCTCCCATGGGGCGTCGATCATGAAGGGTTCAAGTCCGTCCAGTGAGCATCACATCGAAGATATTGAAAGCGAAGACATTGAGTGGTCGCTATGGTAGGGGAAAGTGCAGACCTTTTGCAACACCCCCGACGCAACCTTGGCAACCGGTACAGAACGCAAGCTCAAAAATTTGCCCGCCTGGCATCGAAAGATCCAGACCGGTTCGAAGACAACATGCAATGGGCGGAACAAAATGCTCGTCAAGCACTGCTCCATGATTTCACCGACGAGAGAAATTGGCGTTGTCTTGCAGACATCAAAGTTGTCAATCAAGACGGTGACGGCTTGAGTGCGGTTCTCGAAGACGTCTTCATCGTCCTCGGACGAGATCCAGAACAAATCGATCAACTCAAAGAGGTGGATTTCTTACTCGTTGGCCTTGAATTACTCGAAGCAGCATTTGCACGAGACCCATTGGACCCCAATGCTTGGTGGGAAATGTATTCTGAGTCTGAATCGATTGAAATCGAACTACAGGATTTCGCTGAACGATGCAGACGTTTGGATTTTAGCGACCAACGAGCGAATATTGTCTACGCAAGAAGGCTTGAACGTATTCGCTCTGGCGGCCGTGAAGGACTCTTTATCGAATTAGCACGGCATCTTCTCGCCCATCGGCCAAACAACCACGAGTTGTGGATGGAACTCGGTAGGCTGTACGAGCGACGCTCGGAAATGGATGAGGCATGGTCATGCTATGATCACGTACAACAATTGCAGCCCCATCAAACACCACGGGATTCATTCCTGCAGAGAATCACCGGTAAAATGATGGGAGAGGAAGAAAAGCCGTGGACTGCTCCAAGCATCGAAAAACGTTCACAATTCCTCGAACAGATGATGCAACTCTCAAAGCGCATTTCAACACTCACTGAAGAACCTCGAATGGATCAAACAGTGGAAGTTGAAGCCGTGAAGGAAAACCAAGACATGGTTCGCCTCCAATCACTCATGGACGCTGGGGATGCTTCTGAAGCATTCTTCCTCGCACGGCGGCTCGTCTCTCAAGGCGAAGAATGGGCAGAAGAGTGGGTTCAAAAGGCGAAGAATGCATTTTGAGGTGTTGAAATGTCGCAGTCCACACGACCGAAGTTTGTTTTGGCTTGGGTCACCACTCGTTCCAAACAGAACATTCAACTTGGTAAAGGTGGCATGGTTTTGTTCGTTGAGCATCCACAAAGAGGATGGGAAATTCCAGGAGGACACATTGAATCAGGTGAGACCCCAGATGAAGCAATGTTAAGAGAATTGCATGAAGAGACTGGACTTACTGGAAAGATTCAGCGTTGGAATACAACGTATTACCCAAAAGGATGGGTCGCCCATGTGGTCGTTGAGGAGACTGCAATTATGGAGTGGAATGTGCACGATGACAAAGTGGCGAAAGTGAAATGGTGGGAAGAAGTTCCACCTCTCAAAGAATGGACAGTGGAAGAGTTCACAGATTTATCCGATTGGTGTTGTGCGGGAAATTAGAGCATTGTCAGTGTAGCCAGACGAATATCCCAAAGTCCTTTGAGATGTTGATCTTGAATGAAACTCTGGACAATTGCAGCCAGCATAGGATCCTCAACTGAATCAGGATTATTCAGCATTTCACTGAAGACCTCTAGTTTTTCGAATCGATGTGCAAGACTTACCATGGCTCGCAAATCAGGTCGGTCCGCACCAGAGGATTCTTCAGGCATGTTTGAGCAACACCACTGGAATACGTTATCGATATCATCGGGGTGAATTCGTAAAGCATGAGCAGCCTCTCCAGCCTCGCGAGGACGTGAATTTTCAACTTGGATGAGCATTTTTTCAGCATTTTCATCTATTGAAGAACTTGCGAAATCCAAAAACAAGGCACCGCCTTCAATTGCCATACCGACTTGGTTCGCTTTGATGGCGTGTGCATGTGCATTCCATGCGTGACGGGCAGCATCAAAATCATGGCCAAGAGCAGCACAAATCCGACTTGCACCGAGCCGTGAGAGAGCGATTGTTTCGTCAGCATGACTGCCGTTACGAGGTATCTCCGAGTAGACTGTCAGAGCCATGACTGGTTCACCACAAGCGGTATGAAGTGCTGCCTTGTTGATCAAAGAAAGATCGTGGTCTCGGCTTGCCTGAGCGACGGACTTGAGACGGGTTTCAGCCCAAGTTAAATCCTCCTTGGCACCTTCAGAATCTCCAGCCTCATATTTTGCAAGGCCCAGTTCCATTCGAAGACGGCCTTCAAGCGCTAAGTCTCGAGTATCGGGGTGACGTGCTACATCCAATGCGGCTTCAATGCTCGGCTGCAAACGTGTATCACCGAGCATTCGACGTCGAACCAATGAGAGTGTTGCTGTTTCCGCAGGACTGAGTACTGTTTCAATGAGCGCTAAGAGCTCAGCAGCGTCCAAGAACATAGCGGCTTCTGCAAGCGGTAACCAAGTGGTCCAATTCATTTCATCTCGCCACCTGGTGAGCATGTCGATATCGACCGGTCCTTGTTCTCTCCACTTGGAAATAAAGTATCCTGGTGCTTTTGGAAGTTCAATTTCGGACATCAATCTTCTCTCCTTGATATGTGCGCAACTTGTGTAATAAAAGATGATTCTGCGGCAATGCGATCGGTTGTACCGCTCCAACCTGCAGCGCCATCGTGACCTCCACCTTCGCCGCCGATTTGTTCAGCGACTTTTTCCATCAGTTCTCCAAGATGAATGCCCCGCTGAGTTGTGTGCCGTGATGCACGAGCCGTGAGACGGGTTGTTCCATCCCGGAATCTGCTCACGAGAGCAATTTCTGCACCAGTGCCAATGAGCAGGCTTGCTAATCGTCCTTCAAGTGTGCCTGAATAGGTATGGACAATATTCCACGCACCAGAATCAATTGATGTGGCACGTTCAAGCCCTCGCAAAAGGCTCCCCCTTTCGCTGGGAGAAGTGGTTTCTGATTCGACAGATTCGACAAAGGATGCGTAATCAATATCGTCACCTGAAAGGAGATTGACGGCTGTTTGGAATGCACCCTTGTCTGCATGGCGAAAACGAGCAGTGTCGGTTAACAAGCCTGCCAAAAGCATCTTTCGAACCACGATCGAGCGGGCCTGAGGTGCATAGAGTCGAAGATAAGCGTCGACAATCTGTGTTGTTGCACGGACATCCCATTGCAATAACAGATCGTTTTCACCGAGTTCCCAATCACATGTCGCATGATGGTCCAGAACGCAAAGAGGTGTACCTTCAGGTAGAGAAACACCAACTTGACCTGCTGCAGCAGCATCGACAATGATGACACCACCAATATTTTTTGGCCACACAGTTTGCTGATCTGATAATTTCCGGAAGGGTGCTTGTAGCGATTCCACCATACGCTTAGCAGTTCTTCCCAAATGAAGCCCACATGCCATCAGGTTCGGATGGGCTGCAGAGAGGGCAACGGCTGAGCCAATGGTATCCATGTCTCCGTTCTTGCCGGTAACAATTGGTACAGCACCACGTGAGCAAGCATTCAACAGCCAATCGTGAAACGATTCCAAGTCTGCTTGCTGCTCATCGGTGCTCATGCGTTCTCCGACCCCGAAAGCATTTGTTTGAGCTGGTCATAGGTTGCAAGAAGTTCTGCTTCACGTCCAGCGAACCGTTCGAGATGCTCTTTGAGAGCCGTAAGTGTTTGATCGAGTTCCTTAACGAGTGCTTCACGGTCGGAAACTTCCACCATTACGCCACCCATTTGTTGGTGAAGAGCCAGGTCTGCAGGTTGTGTCTTGACAGATTCAAGCGTGGTCTCAAGTTCCAAAACTTGGGCTCTTAAGTTTGCAAGTTGCTGGCGAGCAGACTGTACTTCGTTGACGACGACTTGTAGTTGTTCCATGTTATCCATACGCTCACCTGTTGTTCTCACTGGCCTTGGGTTGATGAACCCTCGGACTGGTCCACGAGAGATGCAAGTAGAGAATCCACTGCGATGAGACCACGCATGCGGGTATTGAGCATTGCACGCAAATCCTTTGCTTTGTCTTCATTCAGTTGGAAAGAAAAGTGTTTGAAGGAACTGGCCCAAATCACTTCCTCATCAGTGATGAGTGCATCGGCAAGAGCTCTGGTGTCTTCACGTGAATTGGATTGAACGGACAGGGTCAATGACCACGACATCGTCAACACTCCACGAGAGTGCTCACTCTTCTTCAGAGATTTCGCCAGCAGCGAGTGCACGTTCGTAATCCATTGCTGCTTGTTGTGCAATGAATGCCATGTCTGCGGTGGTTGCACCTTCGACTGAACGGCGTAGAATTCGGCTGTTGGTATCTGAAGCACGAGTGAATGGTTCCCATGCGCCACCGGCGAAGGTGTGTCCGCACTTTCCACAAGACCAAATTCCGACGGATTTTCGAGTCACCTTACGGTATTGACAAACCGGACAGGTGTACTTGGCGGTTTTCTTCGCCAGTGCTGACCCTGCGTTACGTCGTACGGATACACCGTATCGTGCTCCAAATCGTGCTGTTGCGCCTGCTTTTTGTGTTCGCTTTGCCAATCAGTTCCCCTCCTGGTTTGCCACGAGTGTTCGAAGGTCGGTACATCGCTGATGCGCCACATCGAATATCTCTGCAAATTCGGCCGGCGTGAACACCCCTCTTAACCCCTTTTGTAGGGAGTGGAGGTGACCCTCGTCTCCGAGCGTAATATGGATTCGCTCATCGCCACCAAGTTCTTCCTCTTCAGATGGGTCGTAAATGTAACGACCTCCGACACGAGTAAACGATGACATGATGGGTGTTCCATTGACTTTCAGTTTGTAATCTTCACCAACATCAAATCGTTCAGCAGGGACAATTGCAGTTCGCAAAGCAGCGATTGCGGCAAGCCCACACGCATCGAAAATATTTCCGCCGTCGGAAAGAACATGGATGTCAATCATGACACCCCAGACTTTCTCTCCAGGAACAATGCAGAGACTTTCCATGTCAATGCATCCGGATTCACGGATACCGCGGTCAACAACTCGGCCCAATTCAATGGATTCGGGAGAAGGTGGTCCTGGCTCATACTTTCGGTGAGCGACAGGTCGTAGTTCGGCACCGCACATGAGTGATCCCTGACTCGGGCGGTCGGGCCAAGGTGTTCGGAGTTCGAACTTAACACCTGCATAGACAATGGTTTTGCCCATTACGACTTTTGCGGAACCTTCAGCATTGTAGAGGCAATCGACTTCAAGGCTGACTTCGCGGCCCTCCCATTGAGCACGACCATCGAGTCGTTGATCGTCTTCCGCGAGGCGAGCGAGTTCTTGGCGAAGCAATGTTGGTACGAGTTCGACCATCAGTTTTCCCCTCCTTCGTATCTGCGCTTGAGTGCATCGACCATGATTTCATGAATCTCAGCAGCGGCTTTGAAGTTGTATTCCATTGCCAGATTGTATTCATCAGGGGAAAGGTCACCATCCATTTGGAGGAAAGCAATTTCACCGGTGTTTGGAAGAATGCCAACTGGCAAATCAGCTTGTCCATAGTTGTCTTCTGCTTTGTCAAGATCGAGAACAACGATGCCTTCGACTTTCCCAGAAGCGACACCGACAATGAGGTCACGCATTGGGATTCCAGCGTCAGCAAGTGCAACTGCTGCAGCGGTAAGACCAGCACAGCGAGTTCCTGCTTCAGCAGCCAAGATTTCGATTTCTACACGGATTTTCGAGCGAGGAAATCGCTCAACAAGGACGACTGACTCGAGGGCTTCAGCGGTAACCTTGGAGATTTCACGGGAGCGTCGATTGTAACCCGGACGAATTCGGTCGCCGGTTGAGAAAGGAGCCATGTTGTATCGCACGTCAATGACTGCACGGTCTTGGCGCTGAATCTTTCGAGGATGCGCTTCCATAGGACCATACACAGCAGCAACTGCGACATTCAATCCATGCGTCACCATTGCTGAACCATCTGCGGCAGGAAGTATTCCTGCCTCGATAGAAACTGGTCGCATTTCGTCAAGCTTGCGTCCGTCCAGTCGTAGACCGTCGTCGCGTAATAATTGTACATCACCGTATCCGCCCATTAAGCATCACCATTTTTTGGAGCATTTTTTTCAAGAGCAGTTAAATCTGCTTCGAATGTGTCTTTGTGTCCTGATTTGAGAACCAAGTCGAACGCTTGGCGAGCCCAAGCAGTTCCTTCTGAGTTGCCATCAACCCAAACTTTGCCGTTTTCACCGACAATGATTCGGCAATCACAAGCGTCTCGAAGACGTTGAAGAGTTGCGTTTCCTTCACCACGGAGGCGTTCAAGATGGTTGATTGGTACGGAGTGTAGGGAGCCTTGAGTAAGTCTTCGTAGGCCGACACCTTTCATTGTGAGGACCACATTGTGGCATTCATCGACTTCTTGAACACGTGCGAGAACGACGTCGCCAATACCCATGTGTTGACGTGCAGCGCCGAATTCGACCTTCCATGGCGCAAGCGACATTGGCAAAAGACCCTGGAACGGGCCGTTGATGTTCATGAACCAAAGATTGTTACGAACTTCCGCAACTGTAGCAACGATGAGGTCACCAGAGCGAGGCATGTAAGCGCTGTTAATAGGGTCGACAGACACCGTATTGTTGAATTCTTTAACCCACCCGAGTCGGGTAGCAATGATTGTATCGTTTTGTGCGAGTGCACCACTTCCTACGCGAATCCCGGCTGATGGCCCAATAGCCATACCCGGGGTCACGAGGCGCAGCTCGGCGCCGTTTTGACCGTTGGACATTTCTTTCTCTCCATTCGTGGCGAATCGCCATCCCATGATAAAACCGACCCATAGGGATTCTATCGAACCACAAGAAAATCGGTTCAAAGTTCCTTCATTTCGGTATCAGAAGATTGGCTCATTAATTTCCCATAAATAGTATCTTTCATACCTGCAGGAATCTTAATAATTCCGGCCCACGAGCCGTTCTCAAGCCATTGTTCCTTCTCAAGATATGGTCGCAGAATACGAGATGAGCCACCGTAAGCAGAACCTGGGACTCGAACAGCTAGCCGTACCGATTCAAAAGACAGTGGAATCATTGGTTTAAGCAATTCAATAGCGTCTTTGACTTGATCATCCAAGCGCTTGAATGGATCAACTGAGTAGCGTGACTCACTGAGTGCCAACTCAATTCGGGTTTTTGGATGAGGGCTTTTGGTCTTCGGATCAACTGCTTGCGTGTGTATTTCATGAACGATTTGTTGCCGCATTTGCTCAACACGAGCTTTACGTTGAGCAGTCGTAAGTTGAATACTGCCTTTTGCCAATACGGTTTTGGTGATTTCAAAAATGTCCTGTGTACCAAAGGTATTCTCAATGGCATCTTCTGTTGGTCGCTCGCCGCCTCTGATATCGTGGAACACCTCATCCATTGCCAGAAACGCATTGAGGTCGACTGATGTAGGTTCAGACTTAAACACATCAACCAAGTTTGGATCGACCAATAATTCGTACCGCTTTCCCCCTTTTTCCATGCGTGCGAGCACGGCATCATCAAGACTTACCATAATGTTCCCTCGATTGTTGAGTCGGGGGGCAGCATTTGAACGTGGTTATCTAAACTCAGTCTTCAAGGGGTTTCAAGCGGTCGATTTGCTTGTTCACTTCTGAACGGTCAAGAACACGGTATCCGTCACCATCAACAACGGTAACTTCCACAGCTTCTCTGTTGAGTTCAGTATCGTTCGCACTCCGAAGAGCTTCGAGTCCGAGTTTCATTGCTGCATTGAGTGTGAGACCTTCTTTCCAGTTGGATTCGAAGTATTCAATCACGGTGTTTCTTCCGCTGCCGATGGCACCAGCATGATAGGATTGGTATGCGCCGCTTGGGTCGGTCTCATAGAGGTGAATACCGTTCGGGTCAACACCGCCAATCAACAACGCAGTGCCAAATGGTCGAGAACCGCCGTATTGGGTGAATGACTGCTTGAAGTCACAGAGTTTCTTGACCAGAACATCGACTGGAACGCTTGCAGCGTATGTGATACGGTTGACTTGAGCATCAACACGTGCACGTGCAACAAGTTGCCGAGCATCAGCGACCAAGCCGGAGGTTGCGATACCAATATGTTCGTCAATCTTGAACATCTTTTCAATCGATTCAGGGATAATTAGGCGGCTAACAATACGCTTATCACAAACCAAAACTACTCCGTCACGGAACTTAAGTCCGGCTGTTGTGGTACCACGCTTTACAGATTCACGAGCGTATTCAACTTGGAACAATCGTCCGTCTGGGCTAAAAGTAGTAATTCCATGGTCATATCCTCTTCCGCTTGGTTGCATTTCCTTCACTCTCATTGTGTCCTTAAATCGACGCTTTATGAGGATGCGGGTTCACTCGCATGAACACACACTCATCGGCCGAGATACAAACCACTCAACGCCACCCCATTTGAACCCTTACACATCACCACTTCACCCCTAACCTCTTCAAACAGGGGCATGTAGCCGTAACATGCGCGTTGCAGTGCTCTCATCCGGCGGCAAAGATTCAGCCGCAGCCTGGTGGTGGGCGACATGCCGTGGGTGGGATGTTACTCATCTTGTGACGGTTCGCATCACTGGCGGAGATTCGTGGATGTTCCAAGTACCAGGAACGCATTTGGTAGAGCACCAAGCACGACTCGCAGATATCCCCTGGATTGAAGTCAAAACAAAAGGTGTTCAAGAGGATGAAATTAATGACCTTGAAAAAGCATTAGCACATCTAAAAATCGACGGTGTTGTTAGTGGTGCATTACGTTCCGATTACCAAAAGAGCAGAATTGAAAGAATGGCACAGCGACTCAATATCAAAAGCTGGACTCCGCTTTGGCATCAACAAAGCGAAGCACACATGCGTGGACTTATCGAAAATAAGTTCGAGGTATTCATCACCGGGGTGAGTTGTGAGGGTCTTGGAAAAGAATGGATTGGGCGTACACTCGATGCAGAATCTCTAAGCGAACTCGAAGAGCTTGCAAAGCGCTATCGATTCAATGTTGACGGCGAAGGTGGGGAATACGAGACGTTGGTAACCGGCGGACCTCATCTACCGGGACGATTGGAATTGTTCGGAGAAGTACACTGGGATGGCGTCCGAGGAACATACGAAATTACGGATGTTCAAGCGATTGCTTGACGAGCGAGAGCAACGCACTCGTCGACAATTTCACCGGACACACCAATGTGGTTGGCAGGTTCAAACATAGCCTCAAGTTCTTCAGCAGAGAACGCCGCAGAGATCTCAGGAGTACGGCTGCAGACATCTATCAGTTCGAGATTCTTATCCACTGCTTCGAAAGAAGCCGCACGTAGAATTTCGTGTGCTTCATCTCGGGGAATGCCGTGGTCGACCAAATCAATCATTACTTTCTCTGCCATCACAAGACCCTTCTGTGCTTTGATGTTCGCCATGCAGCGTTCAGCGTCGACCCACATGTTCTTGAGTACATCTCGTGTTTTAGCAAGTACATCTTCACAGAGAGCCGAACCGTGCGAGAGAGTAAAACGCTCACTGCTGGAGTTCGCAAGGTCGCGTTCATGCCACAACAACGCATTCTCATATGTTGGAATAATCATCGCACGGACAATACGTGCAAGTCCACAAGCGTTCTCTGACTTGATTGGATTTTTCTTGTGCGCCATAGTCGATGAACCAACTTGCTTTTCGACATCGAATCCTTCACCTGCTTCACGGAGTTCGGAGCGTTGTAAGTTTCGAACTTCTTGTAGAATTTTCTCACAAGTTGCTGCAACTGTTGACAGCCATGAGACGTACTCAATGTACCGGTCTCGACCGACAACTTGAGTGGTTGCGAGCGGCACGCCGAGACCCAGGTGGGTTAGAATCAACCGTTGTAATTCTCGTGCATTCTCGCCTTGTGCAGCACCGGTACCGACTGCACCGAGGAATTTACCAACAGAAATTCGGGGTGCTGCTTCATCCAAGCGGACCAGATGCCTGCGAAGTTCATCGAGCCATACTGCTGCTTTCAAACCGAAAGTAATCGGAACTGCTGCTTGCCCGTGCGTACGTCCGAGCATTACTGTATCTCGTTCACGTTCTGCGACGTCTGCACATACGCCGATGAGAAGACATAATTGTTCACGGAGCAAAACGATGCTGTCGCGAAGTTGCAGAGCGACGGCTGTATCTACAATATCGTTGGAAGTTGCTCCAAGGTGAATACACCAACCTGCATCACCGGCTGCTTCGGCCATTGCCTTGGTGAGGGCCATAATATCGTGGCGTGTTTCGGCTTCAATTTCCGAGACGCGCTCTTTGGTAACAGAATCAGGATTTGCAATCGCTGCAACAGCATTGTAGTCCACTTCAGTGACTCGACCAAGTTGCATGTGTGCCCAAATCAAAGCACGCTCAACTTCGAGTTGGCGTTCGTGCCGTCCGACTTCGGACCAAATGCGTTTGAAATCTTGGCAACCGTATCGATAATCCAGCGGGCAGAAGGCCATGCTTAAACTCCACACGCCACGCTTCATCAACATTGCCGTAGTTTGAGATGCACGTCAAACTTAGAAATTATTCATTCACATGGACTGGACTCATTACTGAACGGATTAAAATGATGGCCAAAGAAGTGGACAGCAGGAACGCTAATCCAACGTAAAGAGAGATGTTATACCACATCATTGCAACGCCGAGGAGTGAAATGTAAGCAACGATCTGGCAGACTGCTGAAGCCATATTCAACCGTTCAATACGTTCAGGGCTAAGTTCGCCATCGTGCTCCATCATGAACGTGTAGATGAGGAAGTAGATGCCTTGAAACGGGAGTGACGCAGCAATAATTGCAAGAGCGATTTCCCGAATTTTTTGAGGATTTAATTCCTGCTGCATGCCTTGGAAAAGCATAAACGCTGTATTTGTACCTAAGAGGGCGGCCATGATTGTCCAGCGCTTGTCTTGAGATGAGGTTCGGCTTTCAACGTTGACCGACTGTTCATCCATGAACGCTCGTTCAATGGAAAGGGTTTGATGTTTACCGTCATCAAAAGGAGAAAAATGTGGTTTTGTTCAACAGCAGTGGGGGACGGATTCAAAGAAACGTTGAAATCAATTTGATGACAAATCCTGTCACTGTGGCCACACCAAGCAAAACAAAGAGCATCGACAATGGCCCGTACTGGTTTGCATCACCGAGAATCGTTCCGGCAATTCCGTCTCGCTGAAGAGCTTCACGGAATGAGGATGCTTCATTGAATTCTGGAAGAGGGCGTCGAGGAATTCGTTCACCCTTGCGCACTTCGAGGTCGCCGCTCATGATGCTGGGTCGTGCAGGTAAGGCATGAAGGTTGCTGAGGATATTGCCAATGGGTAAGTATCAATGCTGTGTTCCATCCACCCCGACTCATGGGGAGATTCCGTTTCAAGCAATCCGGCGAGAATATCCATCTCGCTGTTGAAGGAAGCGTGGGTGGGACAACGCTTGGATTACATATGGCAACAGATGTTATCGAACGAGGAGGACGCGTGCTTTGGGCATCCCCATTCATGCCTGACGGAGTTCGATTCGGACAACTTTTCTCTCACCTTTCACTGGCGAATTCTGCAAAGTATCATGCGATGAATATTGGAGGCGATTTCGAGCAGGCTGTTGAGATTTTAATTCAAACTTCCAACTCACTACCGAGTGTTGAGCTCATTGTGATGGACGATTGGTGCGAGCGTTCTGGACGAATCTCGAAAGATAAAATCAGTGCTGTGCAAAAACTTGCTGAAGAAACAATGGATGAAATTTGTATTCTCCTTATCAGCAAGGGAAGTATCGATGCCAGTGGGAAAGCGAAATCAGCAGTCGTGGCACGAGCTAGGGATTCGATGGAATCTGCCGGATTTGAAGTGTGGAGACTTGAAAGACCCAAAGATGGACCCCATCGAACATTGAGTACCGAAGATGAAGTACTTAACCTACGACTTGAAGAGGAAGGATTCTTCGATTAATCTTCGTCATCTTCACCGAGCAACTCTGCCATTTCTTCTAGTGCGTCTTCGTCAGGCTCATCAAACTGACTCGGGTTCTTTGCCCCGCCGTCAAGCGTATCTTCACCTGCCACTTTAGGGGCTGCAGCATCTAGCATTGATTGTCGGTTTTCCCCAGCCCTCTTCGCTATGATCCATGCCATTCCCACAAATACGAGAACGAGTACAAAGTATGCGAGATTCTTGGTTAATTGTTCGTCAGCCATGTTGGTCTTATCCACACACATGATTTATTGGTTTCCCAAATCGAAGTCTAGTTCGTATCGTTGTTCCATTCAACTGGTTTCGCCAAATGGCGGCGAGCATCCAAAGGTGGCTGGACCCAAGATGGATACGGCGGAATTCTCGGCAGTTCAATCCATTTATCATCCGTTCGAACACGGCACTTTGGGCATCTGCATCCTTGTCCAGAACCCATCGATTTCATTCGGACATTGCAGTCAAGGCACATCGGGCGTTCATGCAACGGAACTGCTGCGATGAGGCGTAGTTTCTCGAGGTGCATAACTCCTGTTTCTGGAAAAAGACCGTTACCAAGAATCACATCACCTGCTTCCAACCATTGCGCCAACAATTTCACTGGACCAGACTCGCCAAATGCCATCCAACTTCCGTGTTCAGTGGCAATGCATGTACTACCCCTTCCGAGTACCGAGGTAGAGAGAACGGTCGTTTGAATCGGTTCACCAAGGTGGTCATCGGTTGCCTGATTGGTAACAAAGACCCGCATCGCAATACTTTCTTCAGTTTCCTCTGCTTCACGAAGTGCAGAGCCGGCAAACTTTGCAGTCTCAGCGTCTCGAGCACGCACACCGAAAAGAACAGGGCAGGGTCCGCGAGGAGCAATGAGGCTTGTACCTCTTCGTGGGTCACGTGAAAGGAAAGTCGAAGGAAGAGCGTCAATTTGTTTCAACGTCGATTCGCAAACTCGTCGTTCATTTTGACCGTGCCGCTCCTGACTGCGCCAAACAATTGCTTCCCATGTTGGTTTTCCTTCACGCCATGACACAGCTGCAGTAGCCCCAATTCGCCCCAGCCCACCCCAAGAGTATGATGCTGGTGGAACATCATGAAGACTGACTTCACGGCGGACTGAATCCAAATAAAACGAATCGTCAGGACGTTGAGATGAAAACCATACCATTCCTGGGTCAGATGGATGCTGTGCTCTACCATCGTGCTCTGATTTTGACACACGACCAGCCAAATCAGAGATGTTCATGTTCCAAAAATGCTCCAAGTACTCGATAAGTTGAGGCTCATCATCGGTAATCAATTCGACGGCTACTGCGGCGTTTCCTCGTGTGCGTTGTTGGGCAAAAGGCCACAATCGTACAAGTCTCGGAGTTTGAACTTGAACGGACGAGGGTAGGCCTTCGAGGAGTTGATGGAATGTATAGGTCGTACAACCTTGTTCCAAACTATCGGTATCGTCTAATCCAAGCCAACCCATTCCATCACCTCACTGGATTGAACGAATCACCCTCGTCCGACAGGTCAAGTATACGGGTAATTTTGGACGCAATACCTACATCGGCAGCGACTTGGAAGAGTCGCAATCCAGATGCCCACCCAGCGCCCATGTCACTGTTTCGATCACCAACCATGCAGTCAGCCGGATTGTTCGGATTTGGCTTTTTACCCCACCAATCTACTTTACCATCGCCATGTTCCAGAGTCCCTTCAGATTCGCCAAGAGGGTATTCCGAAGATTGCCGTAATATTCGATCTCCGAACCTCAGCATGCCCGGCATCGGTTTTCGACATTTGCAGCGGTCACGATGACGGTGAGGACAGGCGAGAATCGCATCAAAATGGGCGTCTTCATCGATGCCAAGGAACTCTTCACGCATGTGGTTATGAATCTCATGTAGTCGAATGCTGTCCCACAAGCCTCTCACGATAGCCGATTGGTTGGTCACAACGCATACGCGAAAACCGGCTCTTCGCAATTCACCTACGGATTTTGCAGCATTGTCCAATGCTACAAACTCTTGAGGAGTGTTGATGTAATTCGGGCTACCAATGTTCAGTACCCCATCACGATCAAGAAAAGCAATCCCTCCATGCTGTGGAGCGTTTGCTGGCATGGGGGCTGGCGTATGCTGTACAACAAACCCTCGCATAACACAGCCAAACGGTCGAAGGTGAAGTGATTTTGCATCGAACCATAACAGTGTTGAAATGGAATCATCTCTTGGAAGTCATCATGCTGTTCAATGCAGAGGTTGGTTCTCTCATTGGAGCAGTGGGTATGATTTCCCTTGCCATTTCGTGGCACAATCGAAAAAAGGAGGGAATACGATTGGCACAATTTGGCTGGATAATGGTCGGATTAACATTCTTTAACGATGCATCAAAATATTTAGCCCATGATGATGCTGTACTCACAATATTCTGCACAGCAGCCTTGCCAATGGGTATAGGAATGGCTGCGTGGGAAGGGAGAGTTGTCGATATCCAAACAAAGAAATCTCTTCTTTGGGCAAGAGGTGCCGTTGCATATGCTGGTGGGCCGTACTTACTCATCGCCCATGTGCCATGGCTCAATGTTCTGGCCATATGGTTCGTTGCCAGCCAAGCTGCGATGTTCCTCCGTTTTTCGGGATCAGGAGATGTTGTCCTCGGAGAAACAACAGTGAACACCGTCAATGGGGAAGTGGCTTGGAGTACATGGGACGGAAATCGCTGGTTCATGGGTGAGTTTGTGGGCGAATATCCGTTCCAAACGGAATTACTTTTGAGTGATGGCACCGCAATTGGAATTAATTTTGTTTTAGCATGTACTGCTCTTCAATCGATGGTCATTTTCATCGGTGCTATTGCGGTTTTGGACATTGATTGGCGTCGTCGCTGTCAAGCGCTTCTGCTGACTATTCCAGTGATTCATATCCTCAACTTGTTCCGTAATGCCGGGTTGATCTGGATGCACATGACGTATACAGAGTGGTCGTACCTTGGAATGTCTGTATTCGAATTTGGCCATGCTTATGCGGCTCGAGTTGTTTCACTTGGTGCTATGTTCCTCATGGCTCTCATCATGTTTGATATTCTACCAGAGTTGCACAAGCACATCGTTCGGTTACTGCGGCCTTTCGGACTGTTGCAGCCCAAGAAAAAAGCGGAAAACTGAATCAGTCCTGGGTCCAAGGCTGCATTGCATCGCTTCGAATCCAACGAACTCCACTGCCTGCTGGGTATTCGATAACTTCATTGCCAGCTCCATCCAACATCCCCATCAATTCAGACGGCGGCGCGGACTGCATACTGTTAGATGAAAACAAATCGCTTACCTCACTGAACGCAATCGATGGTTCAGTCGTCGGAGCAGTATAACTCTCGAAAAGGTTGGGTTGCTCTGAAACTGGAGCGTATTCAGATGGTTCTATTTCTGGAATTGATTTTTCCTCAACTCCCATCATTCGCTCATCAAATGCTGGCATTTGTTGTGGCGTGTCCCACTCATTGGTCGCATTGTTGCCACCGCTGCTGCGTAAGAAAAAGGCAAGAACCCCAACGAGCATCAAAAACACGACCGCTCCGGCTGAGTAAATGACATCGTTCGCCACACTCGGAGCAATATCAGAATTATCACCAACACCATCACCATCGGTGTCAACCGATTCATCTGGGTCGTTCGGGAATGCGTCCTTTTCATCAGGGACTCCGTCGCCATCGCCGTCGAATGCATCGTAAGTCGTCACACAGGTCGCTACAGCCTTGTCAAGTTCATCGTAGGTGAGAATACCGTCAGCATCAGCGTCCATTTTCTCAAAATTGTAATCATTCGCATACGACTGGGAATCCATGACTTCAACAGAAACTCCGTTGAAAATCTCTACCTGCGAGTACACAATCATCAGTTCATTCTCACACGAACAGATTTCTTGAACGACCTCACGGAACTCAAGTTCGCCGTCACCGTTGAGATCAATCTCGTCAAAATCAGTAAAGTCTTCGAAAGAACGTTGGTATTCTCTTTGCGAAATTACTCCATCTTCGTTTTCATCGATATAAGTCATTTCTTCAGAAGCAAATTCTTGACACGATTGAGCCTCAATTGGGTCGACTGGGTCGACTGGATTTGGATCGACTGGAGGAATATCGGATTCAACCCAATTCGCAACCAATCCAACATCAGTAACATCTTCAATAGCGATCAATGTGATGTCGAAACGTCCGTTTGCTGGCATAGAGACAAACATGTACTGTTCAGTTCCTTCACCGTATGAGGTCTCAAACACTGGAGAAGTCGTGAAACCCATTTCTGGCATTCCACCTTGCCGGCCACCTGTTCTGCCATCATTGCCATCGCCATTATCCTCTTCAAAGACCCAGCCATCGTCCCACTCCATGAAGAGTTGGTTACCCTCTCCTTCGAGATAGAGTGATCCTTCGCCGCCAAAGGTGACAACCTCAAGGTATTCAGCAGGGTATTCAAACTCAATGAAGAAGTAAAGTTCCTCACCTGCCGGTGCGTCCATTCCAGTAATTTCTTCTCCGTTGAACAATTGGATTGGAGTTCCATCGTAACTCCACACATATCGATCTTCAAACGAAGCAGTAATCATGGTGTTTGCAAATATTTCATCTGTGTAGACTAAGATGTACCACATGCCTGGTGACGGGTCGTTAAATCCAATTTGATCTCCAGCCCCTGGACTACCCGAAAGGTGGTCATAATTACCAGCGTCAGGAGCCTCAAGGTATTTCATGAAAAGCGTCGCTTCACCGTATCCCTCTGAGAGGTCAACTTCGAGGCGTTCGGTATCCGCAGGGACATCGATGGTGAAGTATTGGTATAATCCATCGTAACCACTCAATGGCCCGTAGGCAACACCAGGTGTCAATTCAATGGCGTCTTCCGGCTCGATGTTATCGGGAGCATAGGTATAACTCGCCTTAATCGTGAAATCTGAGGCTCTTTGATAGGTGTAGGCTGAGACGTAATACAGCCCAGGTTCAATATCGTAGATGGTAGCAACTTCATCGTTGCCAGGCCCATTACTCCATGACATTTTCGAGTCCATACTCATAGCATCATCATTAAAACCAGGCTCAAAAATATCAAACCATTGGTCAAACGGGTCCGGAACGGTCATCCAAGAAAGACCCAAATTGATATTGCCAGTCCCATCATATGTTTCAACACTCAAACTTGAAAGGGGCTCTGTTACATTGACATAATAGTACAGTATTCTATCTTCAAACGGGGTTTGCCGATTGCTGTCAATAGACTGTCCAGTCACTGGAATTCCATTGATGAGTTCAGTCATTTCAGAAAGGGCGGGCGGCGGGTCTGCAACAACCCATGTCAAGGCAATGGTAACATCTTCCACATCTTCTCGGGGAACGAGTACCACCCACCAGTTGCCCTCTTCAGGCCAACTCCAGCTCTCCCACATGTAACTGAATTCAGCCTCATAATAGGCATCATGATCCCATGAACTTGGAACACGGTCATGAGCGATATAGACATCAATGGTGATTGGTTCCTTACCGAAATCACCCCATGAAAACATATTGAAATACATCTCTTTGGTCATCACATCGACATCGCCATAAAACAACAGTTGGTCACCTGCTTGTGCAGATTCAATGTAGTAGTCGATATCGTTGTCAAGTTCGATTGCTTGTGCTACAATCGTCCCATCAGGCATAACCCAATCTGCTCCGTAAACAGTACCCTCTCGGTTTTCGTGGTCCATTGTGAAAGAGCCTTCCCCTTCACCAAACGACCAGTTGCTTACCCAAACAGATTCCGATAAGTTATCAGATAAAGTTCCGACGGAAATGTTGTCAAGCATACCCTCGAAGTAATTGCAATCGCAACCTGCACCCATGCTACCGATGTACAGTTCGTCGCAGGTATCTCCGGATGTGAAACAATCGTTGGAGCCAAAGTCGCCGAGTGGGATGAGTGATTCTTCGGCAGATATGAGGCCCGCAGGTACACCGTTGATTCTAAACTCACCACCAATCGATTCGACAAACTCAACCTCTACATGCGACCAAATGTTATCTTCGATCGTCATGTTTGACATTGGGTGTTTAGCAAGGCTGTATTCAGATGCATAGCCAAGGATGCCTTCATTCAGATACATCCCCCAACCGTAGTCGCCTTTCATGGCAATGAACTGGATTCCTTCAGTCGTGAATGGGTACACCATCGCAGAGAGATAGAGTCCGTTTGAGATGTTGAGATTGTCATCGTGAGGTACTTCGATGTGGTCGCTTTCGCCGTCAAATCGCAGTGAGAAATCTGCACCTTCTCCGACTTCAACAACGCCGTAAACAGGGAAGTATTGAGGGTCGTTTTCCAAGTCGTTCCAAGTGGCAGGCATGATGTTGCCCATGTTTGTGCTAGCGATATGGACGTAATCTTCGTCACCACCTTCAGATGGTTGGCTGTCACCCCAGTTGTTGTAATAGAATGGAGAACCGTCATGCCAGCGGTATGAACCATCTTGATTTGCGTCGGAAAGACCTGTCCAGAGGTGACGCGACTGGTTATCGAAAGAGGCAAAAGTATCGAACAACCACTGATTTTCCTCAGCGTCATCAATCGTGGTCAAAAAACCATCAAGGCCACGGGCTGCATCGGCTGCATCTTCCCACGAACTTGCACTCAGCAGGTGATATGTGTGATTGTTCGCAGGATTGACAGCGGTACCAAGGACTTCCATCTCTGCAGGCCCTTGGGCACTGCTGGAACCGATGAGTGGTGTCATCAAACTGAACAAAAATATGGACAGGACGAGCAGTACGCGTGATTTCATGAATTGAGCATCGGTCGATACCTTATCAACCAATTGGTAAAATGATTGAATTACCAAATCACTTCAATCGCTTGCCGCCGATTCTCAAATCCGTCTGCAGCGGCATTTGATGCTCCCAAGCAAATTCCTTCACGATTCTCCATGCTTTTTCAGAGCCCTCGTAATCCTTGATATCGATGATGTTGTTCCGTGTATTCGCTTTGAAGGCTGCAATCGGTTCAGCATTCTTAAACACCAAATATGCTGAACCGAAACCGAAGCGTTCCTTCAAGATATCAGCGAAGTAGGGAGCAATCGGGTCGCTTGGTGGGAGAACAAAGTCGCGTATAGGAGGGATATCTCTCGCCTCCTCAAGCAAATTCTTACGACCCCAACATACCTGGTCGAGATCTTCGATGAGGAAGCCTTTGACGAGTGTTTCATCTTCCTCAAAGGAAGTAAGAACAGACTTAATCTCCTCAGGTTTGAATGGAGTTCCGGCAAGGCGCAGAAGTTGCTTGAGTGTAATGACTGGATACTCTTTGACTAAGTTTCGTAAATACTCTCGCCGTAGTTCGACTCGGTCTGCATTCTTATCCACTTTAACCGTTCTAAATCCTCCACGGTAGTCTTGCACAATGTGACCCGTTCGAATGAGTGGTTGAACCAATTTTCTGAACTCAGATTGAGTAAGTGCATGTCGCTCCTTGAACAAGTTTGGGTCGGAGTTGGTACTGAAGAACTCGACGATATCCCATAGCTCTTCTTCATGCGGCTCCCCACGGATAGCTAGCAGGTTTTGGAAATGTTCGTATGTTGACCATACTTGATGACCTCGTAGGTTCACGCCTTGATGTAAACGATTCGCACTGGCCATACTTTTGAGGTCGACACGGTACAATTCGCAACGTCCACGGAGCGCAAAATCGTCTCGGATTTCATCAACTTTCCGTACGGCAGCGCTTTCGTGCTCAAGACGTGTTTTCTGGTGCAAATGATGTTGATAGAACAAAGCCCGTTCTGCAATCTCTCTCGGCTGCGGATCAACAACACCTCCACGGATCATGCGTTCTCCAGCCATTTTGAAACCAATCGATTCGAGAGCAGAACGTGTGGTCTCATCCAAATTAGCCACTGGTTCACTGTTGAAATTGGACATCACTGCAACATCGACCAATTGGTCAGCGTGGTTCTCAAGAAGAATCTCAAATGCGGAACAGAACTCATCGAGGTAAGCGGTTGGAACATGAAGGTCTTTGATGACAAGGTAATCGTTGACTTTGAACATTAACACTTTCCCGATTGGGTCTATGCCCTTGAAGACCGGAAGATACCATCCACGGTCAAGAACGCTGCGTACTTCCCAAATGAAACGTGAAACGTACGGGTCAGATTGCGTAAGTATTCGCATTTTTCGGTCTTCTCTGCGAGGCCGTTGCAAGAGTTCAACTTCATCTGGCATGCAGTAGAAGGCTTCAGGGTCCGGTACCAGAGCCATGACTTTGGCGATGCGTTGGTCCTTCTCGAGATTCATCAGTGCAATGGTTAGATCTTCAAACGAACGAGAGACATAGAAACGAAGTGTACTGCCTTTGACAGGACCCATCCGTCGGATTAAATCGACCAATGAACTCTCGAAATCCATAGTGTCATAAACGCCATGAACACGGTGGAAGAGAGAAAGTCTTCTCCGTCGGCCGGAAACATCCTCAAATTGCTTAACGACAAGCATCTGCCGCTCAAGATTTGACAATGCGTACTTGATGTCACGCTGAAGAGCACGGTGCTCATCACCCTTCGGGAAATCAGCCAGTATTTCTTGACGGGTTACGTTTTCACCAATTGGGATTCGTCGAAGAAGTTCTTCTTCCATTGGACCAATCCATGGTTCAGGTTTGAGACCAAGCAACATTGGAATGGTTTCTTTGGTCGTGTAACCCATACGATTGTGCAACAATCGGCCCATGATAACATCCGAATCCAATTGCATGTCTTGCCAATCTTTGAACCTGAAATCATTGACTCGGTACAGGAGTTCTTGCTGCTTTTGGAACAAAACGTGTGAATCGAAAGCTGCGAAACCATCCTCATATTGCCTGAATGTTTTATCCAACACTAGGTTTTGCACCCACCGATATTCAACAACATCTTCAGAACCATCTATGAGGCGATGTTCATCAATTTTGAGAATGTATTCTGCATCGTCGGTCTGTTTGTAAAACCCGACAGAAAGAACATTTCGGGTTTCCAATTCCAAAAGGATTCGATCAACCATATTTCGAGGGAACGGTAAGCGGTTGCTGAGAAGATCACCGGTTTGCGGACCTTCACTTCCGAGCATTTCGATAATTTTGACACGCAGTGCTTCGTGTGGGTCCCCAAGTTCTTTTTCGTCCCATTTTGTAGGAGTGCGGCCGTCAAATTCAGTAGCAACCCTGTACGAAAGTCCACGAGTGTGCAACTCGCGTAAATCATCGACCTCTTTTCCGCCGTTGACGGAGAGACAACCCAGCGTTCCGTGAATTTCTGCCATGAATGTACTGAACCATTTGCCATCGAGTTCTGATGCACCGGTTCCTTCCAACTTGGTGATTTTTCCTGCCTGGCATAATTCTTGAACCCAACCACGGATTAAATCAAGGTCGATGTCCTTGAGTTTGTCGTTATAGAGCGGATTTTGGAACGATGGATCTAAGCCACCACCGTGCGACATGAGAATGAATAATTGGTCTGCATTTTCGGGAATAGGTGCTTTGTCGAGGTAAAACTTCGATAGTTGTTCTTCGCTGAGTTCTGTCGCCAAACTTCGCGTTCCGAGAAGCCGTTGGAGAACTGCAGGATCGATGTCCTTGACCAAGAACGCACGTGTCTTCATTGCCATGAGGTCCTCAAACGCAGACATGAACAGGGACATACCCAGACGGGATGGTACTGTCACCTTGTTGTGAACAATGCGAGCATCACCTTTGACACAAAGTTTGAGGAATTGTTGTAGACTCTTCATGTCAATATCGCCGAACATAATTTCGTTCTTGGCCTCTCTCATCAAGAGGCTGTCATCGATGGTTCGGTGTTTATTGAGCAAAGCATCAGCTCGTTGTTGGAACTGTTGAGGGCTGATTTCTTCAGCCCCAATTCGCTTCGGGATAATCATTGAGCGTCCAGATACTTCTCTGAATCGCTTGGCAAAAATCTGTGTGTTTACGATGTATCGCTCAATGACCTCAATGTGGTCGTTGTTTCTGAACGCTTGATACATTTGACCGGGGTCGACTTCTTCCGAAGTACGAATGAGTAACCCATTTTCATCAAAGGAGAGTTCGATAACTGAAATATTGTTGGATTCTGCAAGCCCAGCCATGAAGTATCCGAGGGCCGTGTTGAAGCCTCTTCCTCGGCATGTGGTAATCATGTACGTCGGATGTCCACCAGAGATTACCTGCTCAACCAAAATTCGGTTTGGGTCGGGAACTTGGAACGAGTCAATCGAATGTTCTTCGAGGTGTCGAGCAATGGCATTAGCAACATCGGACGACAACCCATACGCATCACGGAGGAGAATGCGTGGATCTTGTTCTCGGCGTAAAGCGACAATGCAATGCCCGATAAGGCTCAAAAGCGCATTGGAAAGTTCACGTGAGCGCGAGCGTGCTTCACCCGACCAAGAAGGAACTGTTGGACGATGTCCTGTCACGGATGCAACGTTCACGCGAGTGCCCTGTATGTTTGTGACACGGTAGGTTGAACCACCGAGTAAAATAACATCTCCACCACGGAGATTCGATACGAAAGAACCAGAAAGTTGCCCGAGAATTGAACCCTCAGCATTGAACACGAGATATGAGTTATCAGGAGCGATTGTACCGATGTTGGTGTAGTAAATCATTCGAGAGTAGCCACGCTTACCGTAGAGGTTCTCTTCCCAATCGACCCATACACGACGCTCTTCCTCAAGCATATCGAGAACTTCGATAAAATCATCGTACTCAAAGTTGCGATAGGACCAAGCATTGACAATAACTTCGTAGGCTTCATCAATATCAATATCGTTGATAATCACCAAACCAATCATGAATTGAGCGACTACGTCGAGACAATTTTCAGGGAAATCAAGTCGATCCATATCTCCAGTTTGGATAGCGGCCTGTAGAGCCGCTAATTCAATCAAATCGTCGACACTCGATGGTAGGAAACGTGCTCGGGGAATACCTCCAACGTGGTGCCCTGCTCGGCCAATTCGTTGCAAGGCTGTTGCGATATCACCGGGACTACCAATCTGCAAAACTAAATCCACTGAACCAATGTCGATACCCATCTCGAGCGATGAAGAAGTTACAACAGCACGCAAATGCCCGTGCTTGAGTTGCTTCTCTACGTCGAGGCGGATTTTTTTGTCCATTGAACCGTGGTGTCCAGCGACTAAATCACCAAGATAAGGACGAAGTTTTAGCACAATATTCTCTGTCATTTTCCTCGTGTTGGCAAAGACAAGTGTCGTAGTGTGTGCAGCAATTAAATCTGCAATCGCTTCGACGTTTTTATCAAATATTTTGAGAACTGAGAGATCACTGAATTTCGGGTCTGTAATCAAAATGTCCAGATCAAGTTCCCTTGAACCCGAAATTTTAGCAATACAAACTTTTGTGTTGTCGCCACGGCTTTCACGGTCATCGCTCGATACGAGATACTCAGCCACCGTTTCAAGAGGTTCCATCGTCGCAGAGATACCGATACGTTGTACTGGCCGATTGAGGAGGGTATCAAGATAGGAGAGGGTCAATGCGAGGTGTACACCACGCTTTGTAGGAACTAAGGAGTGTAATTCGTCAACAATCATGTATTCAACTTCACTCACAATCGGCTGGAATCTTGGCGATGTAATCGCAATGGCAAGGCTTTCAGGCGTGGTGATGAGAATATGCGGCGGATTTCGAAGCATCTTTTGACGTTCAGACTGGGGAGTGTCACCAGTTCGTAGTCCAACACGTATTTCTTGAGCACGGCTCGGCAAATAGGTTTCCGATATCTCGGTGAGTGGCCCGATCAAGTTTCGTTGAATATCGTTCGCTAGAGCCTTAATCGGTGAGATGTAGACGCAATAGACTCGCTTGTCCAATTTATTATCGAGAGCTCGACGAACCAGTTGGTCAATGATGGTGAGGAAAGCAGTCAGCGTCTTACCTGAACCCGTGGGTGAACAAAGCAACAAGTGCTCTTGATCCATGATTGCCGGTATTGCGAGTTTCTGCGGGTCTGTGAAGTCTGGAAATTTGTCTTTGAACCAGTTTCGAACGGGTGGGCACAACAACTCAAGGAGTTCCTCTGTTTCCAAAGGATTGTCCAAGTAGTGAATATCTGCCATTTTTTTTCACGTTCCCCGTGGTCGGAGTCGCGTGCAAGGAGTAAATCAAATTAACGCTTCAAAGCGTTTACAAAAATTCGGTTAAGCCCAACCGATTCCGCCTTTTTTCCAGCGGTTGACAGGTTCTGTGTCCGGCGAATCAGGCATCAGCAAAAGAGGCGACTGCGAGGCATCAATTGGAATCGCAACCTCGTGGAGAGCACCCGTTGGACATGACCCAATGCATGAAAGACAGCCCACACATTGTTCTGCAACGACAACGACCGGTCTTTTCGAATGTTTGCGATGTTCGGGGTTCGAAGCGAGCGGTAGTAAAGCCTCAAACGGACAATGAGAAATGCAAAGGTCGCAACCAGTACAGTCTGGTTCGACGATAGCCACCATTGACTGCCCCATGATTTGCAATATCGGCGGTTCTTCTTAACGCTACGCTTGGCAATATTGGGCCTTGCATGACGGTGAGGTTGAAAGGCCAGTTCTTACAGCGGTGAATAGGTGTGACTATGTCCGATGCAGATACCGCCAGATTGGAACGTTTGTCTGGAATGCTCAAACGCAGAGGAATTTTGCTCCCTGCTTTTGAAATCCACGGCGGAGCCAAGGGATTGTACGATTTTGGACCAGTTGGTGGAAGGCTGAGAAATCGCGTAAACCAAACATGGCTCAACCACTGGCTATCACTCGGAAACATCGTCGAACTCTCCTGCCCAACGGTCACCCCATACGCTGTACTTGAGGCATCTGGCCACGTCGGTGAATTTTCGGATTTTATGACCATGTGCTCGGCGTGTGAGGAAGCAAGCCGAGCGGATACCTTACTCGAAGCGTTCCATCCGAATCCAGACTCGCTGACAAAGGCAGATTTGCAAGCGCTTTTAGACAAATCGCAACCAAATTGCCCGTCCTGCAATGCGGTGGAATGGTCAGAAATTACCGCACAAAACCTCATGTTCAACACAACCATAGGTGCTGGACGCTCTGGTCGCCCAGGATTCTTACGACCAGAAACTGCTCAGGGAATGTTCACTTCATTCCCAGCATTGTATCGCCACAACCGAGAACGCCTTCCGTTCGGAGCAGTGCAAGTTGGTAAAGGATACAGAAACGAAATATCTCCTCGACAGGGAATGATTCGATTACGAGAGTTCAACATGGCTGAATTGGAATATTTCATCAATCCTCATGAGCCGGCGAAACATGACTTCACCGCTTGGGATGGCCATGTGATTACACTGGTAGCTGATGAGCAAGGCGAAGTCAAGATGACGTTCAGTGAAGCAGTCGAGAAAAACATCATCCGTCACGAAACGGTTGGATATTTTATGGCCAAAACATTTGACTTTTTGACGAAAGTTGGAATTGATGCTCAGAGACTGCGGTTCCGTCAACATGAAGCCGATGAGATGGCTCACTATGCGACTGATTGCTGGGATGCTGAAATCCACGGATCCTACGGATGGATTGAGTGTGTAGGAATTGCACATCGAGGCTGCTATGACCTTGAGGCGCACGAAAACGCTACTGGTAAGACATTGCGAGCTCGGCGCGAGTTTGACGAGCCACAAGTCGTTGAAATTGACGGTTGGACCATTGATGGTGCCAAAGCAGGACCTGCATTCCGAGCACTTGCAGGTGCAGTCAAAGTCGCCGTCGAAAACCTTCCATCAGAAACTCATTTCCCACTCGCACTTACCCTTGAAACGGGTGATGTAGTGATGATTGAGTCGGAGCATGTGAAACGAGACCAGCGAACTGAAACCCTCTCTGGAGAATGGTACATTCCTCATGTGGTTGAGCCAGCATTCGGGATCGATCGGATCATTTGGCACATCCTTGACCATGCCTACGATGAAGTGGGCAAAGATGGAGAAGAATACACGACTCTACGCCTAAGCGATCATGTTGCACCAGTCGATTATTGCGTATTCCCATTGTTTGAAAAAGACGGCATGGGTGAACTTGCCAAATCGATTCACACCAAGTTATGCATGAAACCTAACATTGTATCTATGTATGACTCGAGTGGCTCGATTGGTCGACGCTATGCTCGGGCCGATGAAATTGGTGTCCCAAGGTGCATAACGGTCGATCACCAATCGCTTGAAGACCAAACTGTAACCGTTCGTTCAAGAGACACCGGTGAACAACACAGAGTTCACATCGATGAGTTGTAAGTCAAAGGTACTCCAAGTGTATGCCTACAGTGAAGGTTGAAGAACCCTCGGAAATATCGTTGAACTATGGCTGCGGTGAGTGATTGGACAGAGCGTCACCGCCCATCGTCCGAACGCCAACTCGAAGGTAATGAAGTACAACGAAGAAAGATTCGTTCTTGGCTTGATGAATGGCAGAGTGGTATGCCTCGAAAGAAAGCCTTGCTGCTTGTAGGACCACCGGGTGTTGGAAAAACCTCTGTGGCACGTGCCATTGCCCAAGACATGGGATGGAACGTCATCGAATTGAACGCATCGGATGCTCGTAACGCTGCGGCTATCCGCAAAGTAGCGACGCATGGGTCGACCCACAGGTCGTTGTTTCACAATCCAAATATCAAGAAGCAACGTACGCTCGTACTGATTGATGAAGTCGACCATCTTTCAGGCGGTCTTCGAAAGGTCAGTCAAAGCCGCATCGAAAATGCGATGCAGGGGGAAGATTCCAAGGGCAATTCAGTCACGCTGAAGGGCGACTCAGGTGGTAAGGCAGAGTTGCTTAGCCTGCTGGCTGAAACCCGTCAGCCGGTTATTCTTGCTTGCAATGAGATCATGGGACTTTGGGGCAGTGGCTCTTCATGGAGTTCGACTCGAGATCGCTTCACTCGCCACCTTCAAACCATTACGTTCGACCGTGCCAGCAACGAAGCATTGCGGCGTATTGCTCGCCGTGTTTTGCGTGAGGAACAACTCAAGTTCGATGATGCAGCCATCGAAGCATTGGTTGCATCGAATCCAGGAGACTTGCGAGCACTTGTTCGAGACCTGCAGGTTCTCTCTTCCACAGCGGATGGTGCAATCACCAAGGAAATGGTTGACAGCCAAGCGTACGCTGGCCGTCGAGATACATCGGAGGGCGTGTTCCCCGGCCTCGACAAATTGTATCGCTCCAACGATGCACACGAAGCAGTTCGAATTGGCCGCTCTATAGAAAAAACTCCACCGGATATGATCAACTGGATTCACTGGAATAATTCGTCTTTATTCCCTCGGAAGGAATCGATTCAACGAGGTAATCGGAGTCTTTCACTTGCTTCCAAAATGTACATGGGGCAGTTTCGAAGCACTGCTCATCGATCTTGGTACTGGAGTGGACAACTGGCAAGTCTATCCGCTTCGGTCACGAATACTGTACCGTTTGAATCACGAATATATCCGTCCTATCCAAACTTCCTTCGTAGAGGCTCCTCGAGGACCAGACCTTCAATATTGAAGAGACTCAGCGAACAAACAGGAATGAGTAACGCTGCATTGCGAGACGAAATGCTACCTCTCTTGACTGCAATGCTGAAGGATTCACCCGTGCTAGGAGATTCACAAGACTTCGCTCTATCGTTCAAATTTGGATTTACCAGTGAAGAGCATGCCTCACTTGCTGGGCTTCCACTTACCCGTAGGGCGACAAAGAAAATGATGTCGGAGTACGATGAAGCCTATGAACAACTTTTGAGCAGTAAAGAATTTCAACCAATCGAGTCCGAACCAGAGCCTGAACTTGAGGTTAAAGAGCAAGTGGATGAAGAAAATGACGATTCAAGTTCGCCTCCTGGGCAAATGAAATTATTTTGAATCGTCTTCAGAACTTCTTTCTTCTTTCTCTTCAATTAGCCTTCTAAACAGTGCTATTGCAGACCTGTCTGAATGAACCCTCTTCTCTCTTCGCCACGTGCGGGGATGCATCAAAATAACTGCTGTGAGCAATTCGAGTCGACCAAACCACATTAAAATGGAAGTGACAATAAGTGCACCAGAATTCATGCTTTCCCATGTCTCGGAAGGGCCGAAATCACCGAGTGTCGGGCCAGTGTTTCCAAGCGATGAAGCGACAACCATGGTTACACTTTCAAAAGAATCGTTTGGCATGAAAATAGCCAATATTAAACTTGAGAGGAAGAAGAGTCCCACCCATACAAACAGCATTCCCACAATAAGCCCGATTTGGTTTTGTTCGACAACCTCACCGTTCATTCGAATTTGTTCCACTTTTCGGGGTTGAGCAATTCGCACAAGTTCTCGCATTGCCACTTTGAAAGCGAGGATGATGCGTAGTAACTTCAACCCACCACTTGTCGAACCAGCACTTGCTCCTACAACCATCAGTATGAAGAGAATAAGATGCGCTACCAGAGGCCAAGAACCGTCCATATAGTTGCTCGATGTGAAACCGGTTGATGTTGCGAAGGAAACAACTTGAAACAAACCATCTCTAAATGCGTTCGTAATCGAATATCCAGAGGCAATCAGTGCTATGAAAATAGCAGAAAATGCAACAAGTACATAGGTCAAATAATTACGAAACTCCTCGTCACCAAAGGCACGTTTGTAGTCGCCTTCACGAATAAACCACAGCAGGGTAAAATTTACTCCAGCAAGTAACATAAAAATAATAATTATTGACTCAACGAGGAAAGAGTCGTAAAATCCTATGCTCGAATCACGAGTGGAAAAGCCACCTGAGGGCATCGTTGTCAGTGCATGGTTCACAGAATCAAACAGATCCATAGCACCCGTGAAGTAAAGCAATGAAAACTCCAACAAGGTAAGGGTGATGTACAGACCCCACAAAGCAATAGCAGTCTGTTTTAATTTAGGGCGAAGTCGTGAGAGAGAAGGACCTGTCAATTCAGCTCGGGCAAGTGCCATTCCTCCACCAATGACTCTCGACAAAATCATCATACCAAGCATAATGATACCCATCCCTCCAAACCATTGCGTGAGTGACCGCCAGATCAGTAAGCCTCGGGGTTGGGCATAAATACAATCAAGTGTTGTTCCTGGAATGCAATTCGGGCTCATACTGTGAGATATAATCGTCGCACCCGTGGTAGTGAAGCCTGACATCGATTCAAACCATGAGTTAACTCCACCGCGAAGAATGTCAATCATTAGTGCATCTGGTGTAAATGGGCCAACAAACATTCCGCCAAGCCAAAAAGGAAGAGCACCGATGAGTACTGCGATTGGCCAAACAAGTGCTACCGCAGCAAATGCTTCACGGTCACGAAGACGTTCTGTCGTATCGGTACGAGTTCCGAGACTAAGCATGAGAGTGCCAAGTAACGTAGAAAGACCTGCGGGTATAGCAAATGAATACATTGCCAACTGCCAATCGTCCAACCATACGGTTAGCAGTCCGCACAGAACCAGAGGCAACGTCAGCGCAATAAGCGTCCAACCAAGTATGAGGTTCAGCACATCGAAACGCATAATCACACCTTGAACCGTTTTTGGAGGTCAGCGACCCGATCAGGACTGCAGAAGATGATTAATCGGTCATCGACCAGCAAAGTTTTGTCCGGAGAGGGGCGGAGTGATTCCCAAATACCGCTCGTGTTTTGACGTTGTATGAAGGCAATACGCATCCATTCAGGGAAGGATGCTTCAAGAATCCGCTTACCAGAAAATCTTGCTTGATCTGAAACCAGCATACTCACCCCAATGATGTTTGGTATATTCGATAATATTGCGTATCCACCTGCGGTTTTAGTGTGTATTTGGGCGAGCATGTTATCCACTGCCACCCGCTTTCTATCGACTGCAAATGTGATTCCCATTCTCTGAGTAACCTTCACTAAGTCAGCGTCGTACAGCAGAAGGCCAGTTCGTTGTACACCCATATCGCTGGCAAGCAAGGCCGCAGCAATGCTCGCCAAATCATCTTCAAGTGCTGCAATGGCAATGTGATGCTCAGAAATTCCAATTTCAGTGAGAATGTCGCGGTCGAGGTGATCGCCATGGATGACTTCGAGATTCGGGTGAGAACCAATGTTTGTTCCTGAAAAGGAGTTTGCTACCTGCAAATCCCGCTCAATAACGGTTACTGATGCACCAGATTCTAGCCAATCGTCAGCAATCCGTTGACCGATTTTGTTTGCACCGATGACAGCAACACGTGGCTGAGCTGGAAAATCAGTAGCCTCGTGACCAAAAATGTTCAGAATTCGATTGAAACTCGAAAGTCCCGTTGTTGCCACCGCGATTCGGTCGTTTGGCATCAGCATGAAGTCTCCATCTGGTACGAGGCTTTTCTCACCCTCACGCTTCAATCCAACGATGAGAGGCATACCACCCTCAATTTTTTGAGAAGCCTCGCCCAGTTTTTGGAAGACAACTTGTGTAGCTTCGGCGGTAACGTCCAGTTCAATAATGAAAGCATCGTGACCGAAAGGAACGACTTCTTCAATTGCAGACGAACGCAAACCAGAGTGAAGCCGTCGAATTGCTCCCTCAAGCGGATTAACGACATAGTTCACCTTCGCCCATGCCTGAAGTTTCCCAGCGTTTTGCTCGTTAATGTAGTTCATGTTTCGAACACGGCAAATGGAAAGCAATGGCTTGGCCTTCGGGCCAGCAAGTTCGTTGTGAGCATGTTCAGCAAGTGCGCATGCAAGCAAGTTACGTTCATCAGAATTAGTTGCAGCAACGAAAACTGATGCCTCTCCAATACCCGCCTCATGGAGTTTCTCACGGGTGGTCAAGTCACCATGGATGACAAGTACATCGAGATTTTGAGCGTTCTTGACTGCTCGAGAATCGGAGTCGACAAGAACAACATCCATGTCTTCAGCTCGCAATGCACGAGCCATGTCCGTACCTACTCTTCCTGCGCCGCCAATAATTATTCGCATAATATCACCCAAGGTCCTCTGCAAGGATTTTCACCTGATATTTTCCGCCAATGAGGTCTACTTCCCCGAGAGTGGTGTACATCGGCGGCATTCGAACTGTATCTTTGTACTTTGAAAATTGTCCTGGTGAGTAATAATTATTGACCAATGTACCGGTGCTGTCGGGTTGTTCAATCCAAGAAATGTACGCATTCGGAGTGTGAAGTAGCCACTTGTTGTTGACAACATCGACGGATGCATCAACAAAGCATGAATTCAAAGAAATATCTCTGGATTCACACCACGAATCACTCATTGGAAGTTGAATGTAGCCCCACCCGTGGCCTTCCCATACGTTGTATTCCATATCTGCTAGAGCACCAAATACATACCATCCAGGTATATTCTTGACCCTCAAAAGCGAGAGGAAGGCGTTGGTTTGCTCGTCACAATCTCCGGTCTTCGCTTCAAGACATTCGGGGCCACTCCGGGCGGTCAATGGAGCGTTTTTATCGTACGATACATATTCATGAAGATAATCAAAGGCTGCCCTTGAATATGCGTAGGCATTATCCTTTTGATTATCAGGAAGACTTGCACTGATAAGTGCGGCAGTTTGAGTCACGAGCTCGTTTTGAGAGTTAATCGCATATCCATGGTAAACACCATCCCTGTTACCACGGTCAAACCAGGTGGCATCTGTAAAGTCACGAGACTTGTTACCGTCATTTCGAGACATCAAGTCTTCAAATGTCCCACTGTTTTCGAGGTTAATTCCATCATCGATTCCAGCAATACGAGAATCGACCCTTGCAGACTTGTCCCACCAAGAATATGATGTGCTTTTGACAGTTGCTTGGAAGGAAAAAATGACTCTTTCTCCCGGGCTAAGGTCCAATTCAATCTTAACACACTGCGAGACTCTGCACGATTGATTATCGCTCGCATCGAATCCTGGCCACCAGACATGGTGGCCCTTCGAAGTCGTAATACGGTCAGCATACGATAAGGTAGAACCGTTAATCGGTATTTCTATGAAATCGTCTACAGCCTGATCATTCGATTTTAGCACCACATTCACTGCGATTAATTCCTGTAGAGTTTCAGTAGGACGGGGGGAGTCCCCATTTGTGTATTTGAAATCAGAACTTTCTCCTACCAGAGATTCTACATCCAAAGGAATCAAGATGTCTTCATACGCCCATCCGGGTTGATCTGCGTTGACAAACTCAATGGTTCTGTCAAGTGTGAAAACCGCTTCATTCGGATAGATATGAAATTCTGCTGGGAGGAGCATGATGTATTCTTTGAGCCCTGGCGCCCATTTTTCAAACACATTTTCCCTCACTTGCGGAGCCAACATGATGAACGTAACCAGTACCAGCAAAACCAGATGACGAGTTTTATTTCTACGGTTTTTCATGATATCGACGCGGCGTCCAGTATGGGTTTGAACGACACCACCGGCTGTCGGACTTTTGGTCATTTTGTACGTCGTGTCAAGGCTGCCCTTGTGGAATTGCTGCTCCATTGCGAACTTGTTCGAACGCATGCTGGCAAGAATCCTGCCGCATGAATAGCAAATGGTGTCACCCGTATAGGTCACACTTTGACAGTAGGGGCAGGTACCCATGACGGTTGGTTTGGCCGACGTTGTATAACGCTTGTGTGCGGAAAACCCCGGCAATGCTTATTTGCAATGGAGCAAGGAAAAGGGTGAAAATATAGAGTTATGAATTAAGTAAGTAAATATTTACATCTACTCCTCTGCATCAGTACCGCCGATGTCTTGCGACGTTGCGTCTTGTTCTTGCTTGATTTGAGCATCTCTGGCGTTCCGAGCCCAAATCTTTCGCAAGCGTTTCTTCCCTTCTTTCGGTATCGATTCCCAAATCCAAGATTCTGAGTACCGGTTGAAAACAAGTGCGGCAGGAATGATGAAAATCCATGCAGATACGTTGACCAAAGCAAACGCAAACATCACGACATAGGCACATCTCCAAAACGCACCTCGAAGGACCGCTCCCCAACGACGTCCTCGGAGCATCAAGTGCCCTTGGAACGAACAAATCAATGCCTCACATCGTGGTCCAAACAAAGCTAAACAAAGAACGGTCACCACAAGACGTAAACTCATATCGGCAGACTTTAGACTCACCAGTATCAATACCATGGCCATCATTCCTCCGATAGCCAGACCCAAAGCCCAACCACTTGTCGTCTGCGAACTTCCCTTTCGTACCCGGTCTCTACGGAGCAAAAGATGAACCGCTACGGATGCGAGCAGGCATAATATCAAAAGATTAAGAGGGTTTACAACCGCTGCTTGTTCATCGACAAGCAACTGGTCGATATAGGGGATGACAATGAAATTGTGCGTCATGGAGCCGTATAATCCACCGACCAAAATACCCCAAAAAACATTGCTCCATGCGGTTGGCAAGTCATAGAACCCCGAATAACGTGTCATCACTCCGCGCCATCCAAGTGTCATGCCGACCAATGCAGACACACTGGCCATTTGGAACAACAAGAACTCCGAGGCCATAACCGGTGGGTTGCGTTTTCATTCATCAAGTCGTTGCATGGTTGAGGTGTAGGCGTTGGATTCAAGGACTACCTCACATTGGGGAAGTTATGGCACGGCTTTTGTTATTTGGTGGAAAAGGTGGGGTTGGTAAAACAACAACTTCTGCAGCGACAGCGGTCTGGCTTGCTGATTCAGGACTGCGTGTGCTTCTTGTATCAAGCGACCCTGCTCACTCTACATCAGATTCCTTAGGTGTTGAAATCGGTTCCGAACCAACACCTGTCGATGGCGTAGACGGGCTTTTCGGTTTGGAAATGGATCCTGAATCAAAAATTTCTGCCGTCTTGCCAAAACTTGGCGATATGATGAACGGTATGGGTTCGAGTGGAGGAATGGGTGGCCTTGGAAGTTTGAGCATGATGCTTGATCCCAACGCAAAGCAGGAAATGGATGAGATGCGCTCAGAGGTCCAAGCCTCAGACATGGTCATCCCTGGACTGGACGAGGCACTGGCCTTTGATGAGTTACTGCGGCATGTAGAGGACCCTACTTGGGACGTCATCGTGTTTGATACCGCACCAACTGGCCACACACTTCGATTCCTCTCACTTCCCGAGTTAATCGAAAATTGGTCCGACAAAATCATTCGAATGATGCGCGTTTCAGGAGGTCTCCGCTCAATGTTGTTTGGGCGTAAGGAAAGCGATTCTATGAAGGAGGAACTCGAACGGTTCAGGCGACGTGTGTTGCATGTACGCAGAGTTCTTTCAAACCCAGACATCACATCGTTCACCCTCGTAACAATTCCCGAACGTATGGGGATCAATGAAACGTTGCGAGCACATCAATCGCTGTGCGAATATGAACTTCCGGTTCCAAACTGCCTTGTCAATCGAGTGACGCCAGAATTTGAGCATCCGTTTTTGATGAACCGGCGACAATCCGAGCTCGCTCGAATTGAAGAACTGAGTTCACAATTGGAAACGGTCGACATAGCCACAATGGAATTGCTCGATGACGAAGTGGTTGGACTTGAACAGTTGCGTAACGTTGGTAACAGGTTGTACGGTAAAGTCAAACAACTGGATGATTCGCTTGGTCCTCACTTGATTGGCAGCGAACTCGAACATTCTATACATCGAGGTATGAAGCGTGAAATTCTCGGTGATATTGAGCGCATTCACCTCCACTATCCCGGCATCAACCGAGATGAACTTTCGCTTCGTAGCAATGAAGGAATCCTTTACGTCGGACTCAACGGAAGAGAACGAGAAGTCGAGACATCCGTACCAACCAAAGCAAGTCAAGTCAAAGCCAAACTTGAGAACGATGTTTTGCAACTCGACATACCTCTTACACAGAGCGAGAACTCATCTTGATTGATGGGTGGGTTGAAATGGGATAGCCGTTACGGGAACACATGGCACTCGAAGGCCTTTCCAGAGGTATTTTTCGTTCTATCGGGTTGCTCAAGAACAAACGCAAGTTGGATGAGGAAGAACTTCGAGAAATGACTCGAAGCCTTCGACGTGCATTGCAAGAGGCAGATTTCAACGTTCGACAAACCAAAGACTTGGTCGAAAAATTAGAAGCACGGCTGCGGGAAGAAGAACCACGACCGGGACTGACGCTGCAAACGCATGCCATGAACATCCTCTACACTGAATTGGTCCGAATGCTTGGACCCGCACATCAATTTCAACCGCATGGAGCTACACTTCTTCTGGTCGGCCTCTACGGTCAAGGTAAAACTACGACGACTGCTAAACTTGCAGAATGGTACAGGAGAAAGCACGGCCTTCGTGTCGCTGTAATCGAAGCTGACGTCCACCGACCTGGCGCCTACGCCCAGTTGTCGCAACTCCTCGAGGATTCCACCGTACAAGTCTACGGCGAGCCAGATACCAAGGATGCTCCAACAATTGTCAGAAATGGACTCGCAGCCTGTGCTGCTGCCGACCTTGTCATTGTGGATACTGCCGGAAGACATCAACTCGATCAAGAGTTAGTTGACGAACTTGAACAGATTTCATCCATCACCCGTGCAAGCGAACGCTGGTTGGTGATTGACGCTCAAGTCGGTCAGGCTGCTGGCCCTGTTGCTGCATCGTTCCACACGCTAGCCGGAGTTACCGGTATTGTCATCACAAAACTCGATGGTACTGCGCGTGGCGGTGGTGCGCTTTCTGCCGTCGCTGCCACCGGTGCACCAATTGTTCACATCGGAACTGGGGAAAATGTTCCGGATTTGGAAAAGTTTGAATCTGACCGATTTATCTCACGCCTACTTGGAATGGGAGACATCCAGGGTCTCATTGATTTGGCTCCTGAAGACATGGATGAAGAAGAAGCCATGCGCCTTACGCAGCGGCTGATGAGTGGACGATTCACACTGAATGACATGTACAAGCAAATGGAGATGATGTCGAAAGTCGGAACCATAGACAAACTCATGTCGTTCCTACCGGGCAACATGCTCGGAGGAATGGGTGCTATGTCAAAAGGTCAAAAAGAAGCCATGCAGGGAAATCTTGACCGCTATCGAACCATCATGGACAGCATGACGGCATGGGAAAAGAACGAACCTGCCAAGATCAAAGCAGACCGTATCCGAAGAGTCGCTCGAGGCGCTGGTGTACGCGAAAAGGATGTTCGTGAACTCATCGCTCAATGGAACCGCTCTCGAAAGATGATGAAGGGCATGGGCGGCAACAGAAAGTTGAACAAACAAATGCGTAAGATGATGAAAGAAGGCGATATGGATATCGACCCTTCATCGTTTGGAATGTAGTCCCAACCCCTTTTAGCCGCCACCCCTTAGTGAAACCGTGCGCAGACATGTACTCGTTCTTGTGACTCTATTGGTGCTCCAGAGCACTGCAGGCACAGCATCTGCGCACGGCAGAGCAACCTCAACCGAACTCTCAACAGAGAAATACGATTGGCTTTCAAACGAAACAATAGAAATTGATGTGGAAATAACCAATGCCCCTTACAGTACTGCACTGAATGGAAAATGGGTATTGTACGATGAGAACGATGCTGTTGTCAAAACGGGTAACCATTCCTTTTCGGCGAGCGGCACCGTGACGAGTTTTGCCATACCCTTGAAACAGTTCTACAACGGCGCTCATTTCTACACCTTCCAAATCGAGATTATTGGAACATCCCAAGCCGTTCTATCGACTGCTGAGCACGCTTTTACGGTGTTTGAAAACAGCCTCTTCCCTTCAAGGTCGAATTTGATTGCGTTTGGAGATTCCCTAAGCGACATGGGAAATGGTAAAAATTCCATTTTGAATGTTCCAGATGTTCCACCTTACTGGCAAGGACGTTTCTCAAACGGCAAGGTATGGCTGGAGTATGCATCGGATGCATACGGTGTTACGACAACAATCGGCTCTGGAACCGCAGCGGGAGACAACCGTGCATTTGGTGGCTCTCAAACAGGCCAGGGTTTTTCCTACCTCTTGCTTCCAAATGTAGGCACACAAATCACGAACTATCTCGGTAATGTACAAGCAAATATTCCTCAGTCCACCGTCGTTTCATTGTGGTCTGGTGGGAACGATTTCCTTTACGGCACTGCAAATGCTGACACGATAGCGACGAACATGGAATCCCATATTCGACAGTTGGAAGGCGCTGGTGCGACCGAGTTTATCATTCCCAATTTACCACCCTTAGAAAAAACACCTGAAATTATGAGTCGCAGTCAAAACCAGCAAAACACGATTGCTGCGGAAGTCGTATCGTACAATCAAAAATTATCAACACTTGCAACCGATCTTCGTGCTGAATTAGGAATCACCATTCACTTTATCGATGCATGGTCGATTTTCAATGATATACTGCTCAACAATGAAGCATTGGGGATTACCAATACTCAAGATGCAGCCTGCTCGGGGGGAGTCTCGTTGCTACCTTTACCAATATGCAGCAGTGGAGACACCGTTGTATCGAATGTCGATGAGTACCTCTTTTTCGACAAAGCTCACCCCACACGGGTTATGCATCAATTCATTGGAAGATATGCTATTGAAGAAATAGGTGAGCCAGACACAGATGGTGATGGAATCATCAATCTGTACGACACCTGCAGTTGGACAGAATCAGGAGCACCCACCAACATCACGGGTTGCTCATGGACTCAACAAGATGATGACAACGACGGAGTGAACAACCTCGACGATGAATGCCCGAACACATTACCTGATGCAGAGGCCAATACTGCAGGATGTTCAGCAGAACAACGCGATTCCGATGGCGATGGACTCAACGATGCCAGTGATCCATGCCCGTTTTCACCATCGCTCATCGACCACGATAACGACGGTTGCAGTGACGGCGAAGATTTGGACGACGATAACGACGGTTATCCCGATACAGAAGATCTATGCCCCCGTGGCATGAAGGGTTCACATGAGTTTGATTTGGATACTGATGGTTGCCATGATATGGAAGACGGCGACATCGATGGAGATGGACTCTCGAACGCCGATGAAGATATTGCAGGCACCGATAAGCGTGACAGAGATTCTGACGACGATTTTTTCATCGATGGCGAGGATGCTTTCCCTACTGACGGCAGTGAATGGGCGGATTCAGACGGTGACGGTTGTGGAGACAATTCCGACCTGTTTCCATTTGATTCGCTCGATTGTTACGATGTCGACGAAGACGGTTACGGCGACAATACCGATGCCTTCCCACTCGATTCGAGTGAATGGTTTGACTTTGATTCTGATGGAATTGGCGACAATGCAGATATCTGTCCACTCGAAGAGGGTTATGCGCATACACCGCTCGGATGCATCGATACAGACGCCGATGGGTACGGTGACAGAGTCGATGCGTTTCCTCTCGACCTCAACGAGTGGAACGATTCTGACGCTGATGGAGTGGGTGACAATACCGACGTTTTCCCGTACGACGCTAGCGACTGGAATGACAACGACAACGATACATATGGAGACAACAGAGACGTATTCCCTTACGATTCCAGCGAATGGAACGACACAGATCTCGACGGCGTAGGTGATAATGCCGACGTATTTCCAAACGACAGCACAGAATGGTTGGACTCTGATGCAGATGGGTGTGGAGATAACATTGATGTTTGGCCGAACGATCCTGACGAATGCCTCGACCAGGACTTTGACGGCATCGGTGATAACGAGGATGCTTTTCCCCTCAGCGCCTATGAATGGCTCGACTCGGACGGCGATGGCCTTGGCGATAATGCGGATGTTTTTCCCTTCGATGAGAACGGCAAGTACGATTCAGACGGTGATGGAATCGCCAATGCACTTGACCCATTCCCGAACAATGCGAGGTACGATTCGTGGTTCGATATCGTTTTGCGAGCAATGGTGATGATTGCACTCATCGCAGGCGGAATTCTCGCTCTCCAACGTCGAAACAGTCCTCATGAGGTTGAACACAGCGACTACGAGGCTCAAACTATGCATCACATGGAGGCTGAAGAGACTCAAAGACCGACATCGGCTCCATCGTTTGACGCATTCCAGCAAAATCAGTGACTTATTCTTCCTCGTACTTGGAAGCAAGATGTTCGCTCACCAGGGATGAATTGCAGTATGGACATGTGTCCTTTGAGCTCAGTAAATCAGGGCGTATGGCTAAAATCGCCATACAGTGTGGGCATGCTGCGAGCATTTCACCAGGTTCCAGTTCAATTTGCTGAAGGTTCTCAGAACGACCAAAATAAGCATTTTTGTAAGCGGGGTGGAAGTGAGATATAGAACGGCGTGCGGAGCCAAAAGTTGCCCACGTGAACAAGAACATCCACAAGAGAAAACTCATATCACCCATAATGAAACCGTAAAGAGACATCAAAGCATTGATCCCAAAGAAGCCACCTGCAAGCCCAATGATGGCTGCTCCAGGCCAATAGGCCACAGGCGAACGACGACGATAGGCAAGGCAGACTGCGATCAGTAATCCTGCAAGAACTCCAATTGCGATACTGGACATGCCATCCGGCAAATAAGCACCAAATTGCGAGCCAATGAACAACAGCACAAGACTGTCAATAAACAGTACGAACGTGATTCCTCGGTGCAGCCGGAGGTGTGGATTGCTATCGTCAACCATTTGATATGGCCGCATTCCGGCGATGACCATTTCATCACCACGGTCAGCCATATACTCCCCACTGCCCCATTGCGTTTGAATCATTGCTCGGAAAAAGCATACTTTGCCCAATGGAAGAAGTCATGATGGTGGCCATACTGGCAATGCACATGGCGATACGCGATACCGATGTCGAAATGCGAGGCGACAGCCTTGCAGGACGAACTATTCTCCTCGGAGTCTCGGGGGGAATTGCTGCGGTTGATACGGTGAGGCTTGGGCGTGAATTACGCCGCCACGGCGCTGAAGTTCGTGTCGCATTGACGCATTCAGCCCAACGCATCATCACTCCGCTTGCCGTCGAATGGGCAACTCAAGGTGAAGTGATTACCGACTGGGATGGAAATATGGAAGTACTGAACCAGGTCGATGGAGTATTGGTCGCACCGGCGACTCGAGACACCATGGCGAGTTTCGTCCACGGTTTACAGCACGGCCCGTTGATGATGGCACTCAGCGTTGCACGCAGTAGGAATTGTCCGGTGATGATGGTTCCAAGCATGCACATGGATTTGGCAAAAGATCCAGTTACAGATGACATCGTTCAGGAAGTTCGAAAACACGGCATATCAGTGCTTTGGGGCGAAGAGGAAGAGGGGAAAAGAAAAACACCTCATCATGAAGAAATCGTGGCACGATTTGCTCACCACATGAACAAGGACAAAACCGGCCGTAAAGACGTCGTCGTTACCCTGGGTTCAACACGTTCTGCCATTGATGACATTCGATTTGTACAGAATACGAGTTCAGGTGCGACTGGATTTGCACTCGCAGATGATCTTTATCGCCACGGTCACGATGTTACTTGCGTTGCCGGCATCACCAGTACTGCTGCTCCAAAGTGGTTACCGCTGATTCTTAAAACACCAGAACCAAATCAAATGTTGAAGGAATTGAAAGTACTCGCTAAAGACAATATTCACGCCTGGATTCACACCGCTGCGGTTCTGGATTACTTGGTTTCGAACCCAGCAGAAGGGAAATTGGCAAGTCAGCAAGGTTCACTCAACATCGAATTAGTCGAAGGTGAAAAGCACATTGAAACCCTTCGTGATGCTTGTAAGGGCGCAGTCCGTATTGGATTCAAATTGGAATCTGGAATCAAACAAAAAGACTTGATTTACCGTGCTTCAGCGCAAATTGAAAAGGCTGGCATGACCGCTGTTGTCGCCAATAGACTCGAAGACTTGGGTAAGTCTGACAAGCCACGCGGATACCTCGTCGATTCACTTGGAAGCCACTTCATTCTTGAAAATCAACAAAAAATGTGTGAAGCAATTCGCACCTTTGTAGAACGTGGCGTCTGAGGTGAGATCAATGCGAAGATTTGCGCTCATCGGACATCGTGCAATGTCACAAGGCAAACTTCCGCTCAATGACATGGCTGGCGGTGCTGGTCGGATGGACGTACTTGTACGAGCTTTGATGGCAGCCATGCTGACAAGTCACGGCTTACGCCACGATACTGAAGTCGTTCTGCACTTAATGGGAGGGCCAGGGCCGAGCCGTCGAATCAAGTTTGTAGGTTCACTGCTCAAAGGCGTTCATGCTGAAGAACGAGCTGTCGCCGGACACATCGGCAAAGTTCTGAAACTTCCGATCCCGGCTCGTGGACAATGGGTCGAACGATCATCAGGCATTTTTGACGGTGGAGGAGACATCAACCACACCTTGGCAGAGTGGTCGGATACGACAGTCGTATGCCTTGAGGCAAATGCAACACGATTATGGATGCAAGGTGAGGCGATTCCCTCCAAGAGTAATCCACTCTCGAACTACTCTGGTGAGCACGGTGATTTCTCCATAACTGGGCTTGACATTGGATTCGTTGTCAGCGATGACAAGCCACTTCCAGAAGACATTCCGACTGAAAGAATGCTCAAACGGTCTGTTGGAGATGTGTGGTTGCAAGGCCACATGGCCATTGGCATCTGCCACTTCCTGCTCGATGAGGGTGTACAACTCAATCTCGTTCAATCGTAAAGCCAAGCAGGGTATCCGCCTTCGCAGGAATCCAACGCCCATGTAAGAAGCCTGTCGTCCAAAGCAAGAGGATGGGTTTGAGGCCAAACTGGTAAGCACGAAACGCTCGCCTTGCCTTCTTCGACGACATCGCAATCGCTCTGTGCAACAGGAGAGTGGTCGATAGAGGATGCACCGATGGTAAATGTTGCCGCTTCATCACCATCTATAGAATTGAAAGTGATGGCATCACGGTACCATCGCATTCCCAAACGCGTGGTGGAAACTTCACCGTTCCAATTCGGTGGGACGTTGAGATTCAACATCAGTTCACCCTGTTGGAAGGCGGTACGTAGGGCCGCCTTCGGGTCATCTTCCCACGCCGGGTGTTCTGGAATAATCGGCCAACGCGACAAATGAGTTGCAGACAAATCAACTGAGGGTCGACGAAGGTTGACTGGTTCAACCGGAAGAACGCCAAGAGCCACTTCAATGAGTTCGACCGTCGCCTTAATCGAGGATTCCATGCCTTCCGGCTCAAACGATGTGAACGAAGAGGCGATTGAAGGCATACCGTACAGTCCAGCCTCACGTGCTGCTCCCATCGTGCCGCTGTGGTACGAATCTTGCGACATGTTTGGCCCAAGATTGACTCCGGACACGACCAGTCGAGGGTGAATACCCGGTACTGCGTGCTCAAGACCACCGTCGAGTGCGACGATCATTGTGTCACAAGGTGTACCTTCAAGTTCGAACAATCGGGTCTCACCGAGGGATGAATCAAGACCCCATTCGGTGTTCAAATCTTCACGCTTACGAAGTTCCATTGGTGTACCAAGGTTGATTCTCATGCCAGCAGCAGAGTTGTTTGCATGCGGAGCGAATGCTACGAGGTTGTGACCTGCAGCGTTGAGAGCTTGTACAAGAAGTCGAAATCCTGGCGCTTCAATACCGTCGTCATTGGTAAGCAATATCCACCCTTTCGTACTCGACATAGAACACCCTCAAATTTCGACGGACGGCGGCTGCCCTTGAGTGTTCGTATTCTCAACATCAACACCACCGTAGATTACCATAAGCACTCCAAGTACCAAAATCGGCCCACCAAACCATGTCCAGCGGCCAGGAATGCCCGCATCAAAGAACGCCCAACCAATCAGCGAACCGAGAACTGGTTCGAGAGTAACACTGGTTGAAATGACAAGCGGAGATATGTATCGTAAGCATGTATTGAGACCCGTGTGACCGAGCAATCCTGCAATAAGTGCCAACGCCAAAAACCATGGGAAAAATTCCCCATCAGTCCAACCCGAAATCCCGAATGACGCAAACTCTGGCTCCATGAGCCATGAAGCAGGTAGCAGCAGAAGTGATGCGAACAAGGTAACGGGGAACGCGTAGAGAAAAATCGGCATCCATTCCCGCAATATACGACCACTCACAATGTAACCAACGACAAACACAGCACCAAAAAAAGCCAGCGAATCGCCCCACAGCGTCACGGTATGGCCGCCCTGTTGAGAACCCTGGTCGAGTAGCGTCACTGCAGCCCCCGAAAATCCAATCATTGCGCCCAAAACCTCCAGGCGTGATGGTTGACGAAAGCCGATGTAAAACGTACTGAGTACGCCCATACCCACGATTATGATGAGTGGATGTGCGGTGACGAACAGCAGTGAATGGGTCAATGATGTTGCATCAAGACTGGCAACCCATGCCCCAAAGTGGAGGGCGAGGGCAAAACTGCTGACTGTTAGTATCAAGAGCGTCTTGTTTTCAAACATTTTTTTCTTCGTGACTTGATCCTGCTGACGCCATTGGTAGATGAAGAAAGGAGCAAGCACAATCGAAGTCAATTGCAGACGCCAAGATGCTCTCAACAAAGGTGGAACTGCATCAACATGCTGGAATAAGGCACCGGCGCTCGAAACACCACATACTGCAGCAACCAACAATCCCCAAACCCAGACGGGGGTCTTGGGAGAGGAAGTCATACATTTCACGCTCAGTTCTCAAGAACAGCATCGACGCTTTCTCCACCGATGACTCCAGCTCGCTTGAACAGGTAGTAAATACCGCCACCGATAGCCAGATTGAGACCAATGAATCCAATCATTCGACCAATGTACCATTGAGTGGATGAGGCGAATTCTTCGATTCCAAAGAATGTTCCAGTTTGATTGTCAGGCGTGGAAATCCAAAGTGAGTCGATAAACGAAAGAATACTCGACTCTGTACCAAAGAACGCTTCCCCAGTAAGAAGACCTGCAGCGACCATGAAAGTGCTGAGGAGGATTAACGCACGCTGCTTTTCAGCAGCAGTAGCACCATCTTTCTCTTTGATGGCTTCAATTTTCGGCGTGAGACGCTTTTCTTCCCACTTGTCTCGCGAATAACCGCCAATGAGCATTGGCAGCGTGTGAGGAACGTCAAGATACATTCCGAGTCCGAATGATGTACCCATTCCAGTACCCCATTCCACAAACATTCCGAGCAAGAATCCGAGACCGAGAAGAACCAAATCGCCTTCACGCTCAGCAAAAATCACGGAGAATGTTGCAAACGCATTGGCTTGGGGCGCCATCAAATCGATGGTCCCGTCTGCAAGTTGCTTGGAAAGGAAAATCGCAACACCTGCGCCGATAATAGCGCCTGGAATAACTCCCATGATGTTTCCTTTCGAGATGTGGTAGGGTCGGTTTCCGATGTAGAGACTGTTCTTGTAGTCGCCGATGACTGTACCGGACATGGAGATAGCCGAGCCAAACACAGTGGTACCGACAAGACCGAGGAGAACTGCGTCTTGAGTGTTCAATTGCAACAGGTCTTGTGCGTTCAAGAACACACCGAGCAACATCAAGAGAACGATGAATGAAGTCCCAGAAACAGGCTCAATCCCCGTTTCACCCATCACACGAACTGCAATTGCTCCGAGGAGGAAAGTCGTGAGAATGAGGACGGTAGCAAACACCAGTGAAGCGAGTACAGAGAAACCTCCGACGGTGAAGATCAAGATCATAGCAAGGAAAGTGATTCCCATAAAGATGGGTATATGTTTGAGTGGCCATTCATACCATCCCTTACCTTCCATGTACTCTTGGCTGCCTTCACCCTTGAGTGCAGATCCAATGTCACCGAAGATGTTCACGAAGGTCTTCCACATTTTCGCAAGTCCAAACATACCGCCACCGACAATCGAACCGATAGCGATGGTACGAACCGACTTCGAGAAAGCAATCATTTGCAGCGAAGCAGAACCTCCGGCAGCATAGTCTTGAATCGGTATACTGGACTGGAGTGACGCATCGTAAATTGGGAAGTTGAAGTAAACGACGGCTGGAACTAAGAAGAACCAACCGACAAGTGTACCGAGGTTAACAAGGAACGCAACTCTTGTCTTCATGAACCATCCAATAGCGAACATGGAGGGAGTCAAGGCCACACCAATGTAGGTGTAGGCAAATGGATTCCAAGCTGTACCTTCGGACCATTCAGTATAGTTGAGAGATGCACCGGTCGCTTCATCGATTCCACTGGGCTGATGGATTTTCCCCTTCGAATAAAAAGTGGCCAAACCATATTCACCGATATGACCCTTTTCAGCCAAGAAGTCAAGCAATGCCCACTTCTTTCCATTCATCCAAACCAGAGGGTATTCGACGAGGAACAACCCTCCCATGGTAATGGTGGTCCACCATCCGATGGTTTTCAGTGAATCACGAGCATGCTCTACAGCACCTGTGTTGACATCAGAAGCGATGTCGAGCATCTTGAGCGTGGCCTCAAATCCGGGGAGTGGAAGCGGGTCTTCGACCAACCAAACTCTCCGGAAGATGATGAAATACATGATTCCAAGGAATCCAGCAAACATACTGGCAACTATACCCACGAATGCCAAATTAAACGTATCTGCATTACTGATCAGTGGACCATCAGCTAAGAAGTACTTCGGATCAGAAGCCAGCAGAAAGATTGCAGGGAAAGTGAAAATAAAACCGGTCGAAGCGTGGGTCGCACCTGTGGTAGCGGATGTTGCAATGTTGACTTCGGATGGCGACCACTTGAGCGCCATGCCCAGGAGATAGGCGATGTACCAAGCTGCCGAAATAGCGAGACCAAGTTTCAAACCGATATAGGCTGTAACGCCAGAAAAGACTGCACCAATTGCGATACCATAGAACACCTTAGGTGTACTCCAGTGGGAGACTTCAAAGGATTCCACAAGGTTTTTTTCTTCTAAATATTGTTCAAGAACACCCGTGTTAAGGTTGTTGTACATGTCATCGTCAAGCCATGTCAAAGTTCCCTTTTCGATGGCCTTGAGACCTTGTGGCGTGACTGGTTGGCGGTATGCAGATTTTTCGACACCCAAATGGAACACATCCTGGATACGCTACGCGTACATGACAAGGTAAAGCAATCCGCTTGAATAGGTTGCTGTTCTCTGTGATTGATTTGAGCACTGTTTGAACTCAGGAGTCATTGCGGGCTGAAGAGGAACGAATCAGTTTGGCAGGGAGTCCGCCCCATACTTCACCTGCAGGAATAGTGCGATATTTTGGAATCAAGGCCTCGCTTGCAACAACTGCATCTGCACCAACGGTAACTCCTGGCTGGACTATAGCCCCCGTTCCAACTAGGGAGCCTTTGTGCATGTGAATCGGTGCGAAGACCATCTGGCCTTTCTCGACCAAATGACCATTGAAAGTGGCTCCTCCACCGATAACGCAATCATCATCGATGCGAATGAGGAAAGGGTCATTGAGTCGATGGGTGTTAATTTGAGTGTTCTTGCCGATCTTAGCACCGCACACTCTGTAGTAAATGTTGGAAACAAAGGACGGTACAAAATGCTGTAAAACCGGCTGTGTTGAGCGAAGAATTTGCCCGCAAAACGCCCAACGAATGGTGCTGAAAGAAGCCAAGGGGACTACTGTTTTCTCTTTGATACGAACGTGGAGAATGAATTGAAGTGTTGCTGAAAAGGCAAGTAAGGAAAAACTGTAGACAATCGCAGAACTCGAAATCGACAGACCTGTCCCTAATGCATTCAGCCAATCGCTTTGGAAATCATACAACCCCGTAGCCCAGTCATAGTACATAATTGTCGGAGCGAGTGGAACTCCCCAGACCAAAGCCATGACAAGAATGACTACCATTGAGCCAAATGTTTGTACCAGTTGGAATGCTTTCATGACTGTCGCTCTGCTCTTCGCTCGATAAAACTACGCATCGAAAAGACGGAAGACGAACTGTTGTCAACTTCAGTCCATCTGTGCACTAGCAAAGTCTGGATTCTCTCGTGCCAAGCGGTCTTCTTCAGCAGCAACTCGCATACCTTCTTCCAAGTCTATACGACTTGTGAGGAATGTACCCATGAGAATCACTATTGTGATTGTTAAAATTGCCACACGACTGTCAAACTGAGTGCTTGCTATAGCGTAGAGGAACGTTCCAATCATAGCTGCAGACTTTCCGAGGAAACCAAAGAATCCGAAGAATTCCGAAGTTCGTGTCTCAGGAATAAGCATTGAGAACATGGAACGTGCTTGTGCACCTGCTGCACCCATGGCCACACCAACGAACATTCCGAGCGTAATCCATTGTGCAGTCACACCCATTCCAAGAGGTTGCCAAACATTCGAACGCATCCATGTGGCATAGCCATCAGCCAGTCCACCTTGGTCTACATTCGTTGGGTGAGTCTCACCAATCTCGTCGTTTCCACTTTCCGGTCCACCAACAAAGAGAATAGCCCAGCGATGGTCGTCCACACTATCAAATGCAGCAACCATTGCTGTCGCGTTTTCAGCGTCAATCATCGGAACAGATTCTTCTGTGACGGTTTGGTCTTCAGCCAGCATCGAGACGCCAATAAGACCAGAGCCAACCAAGAGGAAAGCGAGCAATGCTCCCTTCCAGCCCATTTCGAGGTTCTGGATGTAGAGAATTCCGGCGCCAAATGTCCCAAGTATAGCAAGAATGGCGAGACACATGAGGATACCAGTTCCAATCGAACTGGTTGCGGATTCTGTGGAGTAATCCGGTTCAGGGAAGTATTGTTGGTATGCATCACGGAAATCATTGTCACCGGCGCCATCTTCGCTGATCCAACCTTCATACCCCTTGTCGTAAAGGGTGGTCAGTTCATACATTTCAGCGGTTTCGTTCCAGGTAAAGGTGAAATCGTAACGTTCTGCATCTTCTGCTACACCCTTGTCGTCAACGGTCGAATCCAGTTCCAGAGGAGCGAACCCTGCAGCAACTACTGCAACACAGCAGTAAATGATGAGGGAGAGCATCAAAGCGAACTTGGTTCCCTTGGCGTTTGCAAGTTTACCAAACAACAACGTCATTGGAATAGCGACAATATTCACTGTGAGGAGCAAATAGATGTTCAGTTGCAGACTCAGTCGGAGAACTGAATCACCGTAAGCACTTGCCATGCTGGCAATGGTGTTGACGCCATCGTAGAACAACAAGTATGCGAGGAGATACATTGCGAGAATCTTGAACCGCTTGATTTCTTTGAATGTAGTAAAGACTTGCCCATAAGCAACCTTGGCGGCTGAGACAACGCCCTCCCATTCCATTTTTGAAGGGATTTCGGGTTCAGGAGTCCACTTGAACATGAGATAGCCAAAGCCCCACCACCATAATGCGGAAGTCACAAAAATTGCAGACAAACGGAAGTTGCTGTCCCATCCGAACGGACCGAGCAGAAGAACCAGGTGGAAAATGAGGAGCATTGAGCCACCCATGAAACCGTAAGCGTATCCTTTACTGGACACATGATCCATACACCGTTTCTCAGCGAGGTACGGCATGAAGGAGTAATAGATGACGTTACCACCGGTGAAACCTACGGTACCGATGACATACATGACTGCCATGACTTTGTAACCTTCAGAACCGAAGTACGGTGCAGCACCCATGAGTGCAGTAAAGACAACACCAGCCAATGTATACCACTTGAGTAGTTTCTTCTTGATTGGCATTCTGTCGGCAATAACACCCAAAGCTGGTGCTGTAATGACGACGAAAAGCATCGAGAAGGTCAAAACTTGTGCGTAAAATGCGTCACCAGTTTGCTTACCAGTTGCGTAGTTATACAATCCAGACATCACTTGAGGCGCAATGACGGTCATTACAGTGAGAGCATAGGCCTGGTTTGCCCAGTCAAAGAAGTACCAACTTTTCAGAGACTTTTTGTCAACATCACTCATGTTATTCATTGCTTCATCGACTGAAAAGGGTTCAGTCGCATTTGCGGTTCCGACATCGGACATAGACGTCGATGAACACTTTAGGCTTATGAATACATCACCGGACAAAAAGAAAATTGTGAAGATTCACAAAGTGTAGGCGAATGTTCAACTCAGCGTTCGATTTTATATCGGCCGAGTGCTTCCATCCAAAGAATTTCTTGGCCAGAATCGACTTGGATGTCTGGATCAACTGGAAGAATCATCATGGAGTGGTCCTTCATGTTCATTGCATGAACTTCTTCACCATCGATGTGGGTGACCATTGCCTTGCCTTTTTCGATCATTGGTACGTGGATGCTGTCGGTCACAGTACCGACGTGAGAGATTTTCTTCGAAGAAAACAGGGACACAAGTTCGAGTCGGGCCTTCGCTGAGCCGTGCTTACCTGGTTTGGACTTTGAGATGCTCAGAATTTTGTAAGCTTCTTCATCAACGACACAAAAGCGTCCAACTTTCAAAGTTCGAATTTCAACACGGTCTGTACCTGGCATAGAATCCCTCTAAACAGGCTGTCATGGTGCTGGCTTATCACCCTTCTCTCGTTTTATGTATGAAATCAAAGTTCTCGAACATCAAAGCGTTGCCCAGATTGTTCCATCGTTTGCTCGAGAATAAGTGGGAGGAGAAGTTGAGCAACATCTTGACTTTTCGCAAGGTGTCCTTCGGTATGGAGCGAAACAAAATCCGCATGGCTTGGAAACAACTCAGGAGAAACGGAACGTATGGCGACTTGCATTCCTGTATCGACAATCCCAGGAGCAACGGCAATAGCGCTGATGTTCTTGTTCTTTGATTCTGCTGCCAAACAACGCGTCCACATATCCAATCCAGCCTTCGATACGCAATATGCTGACCATGATTCTACGGGCCTCAACGAGGCGCCACTCGAAATGGTTGTCACACGAGATTGAGAAGCACCGCCCATTTTTCCAATGAGGCGTTGCGTAAGGTCTTGAACGCCAATGAGATTGACTCGTAGAGAAAACGACCAATCGTCAATATCTGCGCCTTCCAAGGGTTGCACGGGATGAATAGTCCCTGCGTTGTGAACGATTCCAGCAATCCATTCAGTAGATTCATCGATTTGCTCACATACCGTCTTAATCGCTACTGAGTCGGATAAATCACAAGCTATGGTACGTGATTCCGGTTGAACTTGAGTAAGCAGTTTGCCAATCTCGTCGAGTTCGAGGGATTGTCGCGCCAATGCGATAACCGGAAAACCAGCCTCTGCAATCTGCATAGCAACCGAGCGACCGATTCCTTTCGATGCGCCAGTAACGATGTAGGGTGAGTGAGCCATGTATCGGCGACAGGCTGGAGGTTTTTGGTGTTGACTCGTTTACTGTACTGCTTACAACCAAGGCCGTTGCAATGGTTCGAGGTCGTAGATTGCATCATCAATTTCTTGTCGGACGCGAACGACTTCTTCCACACCGATCTCTTCCTCAAGCAAGCGAATGAGCTTCCTGCATCTGGGTGAGTTTTTGCCCGACATGGAAAAAATCGCAAGTAAAAATCGATTGGCTCTTCGTTGGTGAGCACTGGTTGTAACCGCCTGCATGCTCGTGTTAGCGCCAAGTAAATCGAGAACTCGAATCTGATTTGGATGGATGAAACGAGCCGTTGTGATTTGCTCTGCCATGCCTTCATGAAGTGCTTTTTTCAAACCATCATCCATCGAATCCAAACCCTCTGGAAATGCATGAGCGATAAGTTTCGGAGTAAATTCATGTCCAACCAAACGTGAACGCATATCTCGCATCATTGCGTTCATGCCAATCATATTGAGGAGGACGAAAACGGGAAGAGAAAGTAATTCCACATAGGCCCTTAACGCCACTCGCCCAAGGAGTCGAACCCACATTCGACGAATAATCATCTTGAACACTGTTGCACTGGCAACGATTCGGAATTTCTTGAGAACCTTGCGTACGAGCATTCCAATCTTACCGATTTTCGCCAATGGGTCAATCCCAAACATAGTGCCATGAAAGCCAGGAGCGCCCAGGGCTGCATGAATCAACCAATGCGAAATCGAGTTTTCTAAATCGACCTGCTCGAGTTCTTCTCGTGGGATGTTCAGTATTTTCGCCATTCGAGCTGCAGTACTCAATGAATCACGATACAAAAAGAGTAACTCAAGACCCGTCATGATACTGCTGGTCAGTGTAATCAAAACAACGAATCCAAAGCCAGTAACCCCATCTACGGCTTCCCAATCTCGTAGGAAAAGGGCGATTCCAACAACGCACAATCCAGAGATGAGTCCAGAGAGGCCGGCTCTCATGACCGCCATTCTGCCCAGCCAATCGAGGCGGAAATCAGCCTCTTTTCGGTTTGGGATGTGTACTTCAGGTGAATTGACAACGGTGTTGAGGAAGCGATGAATCGCCCAAAACTGGATTTTGTCTTTGAGACCCAAAGAAGTTCACCCTAGTAGGAATAGAAGCCTTGACCGGACTTGCGTCCGAGTTTACCTTCCTCGACCATTTGAATGAGAAGAGGCGCAGGCGCATACTTGTCGTCGCCCATGCCTTCATGGAGTACATTCATGATGTGAAGAACAGTATCAAGGCCGATCAGGTCCGAAAGTGCCAAAGGACCAATCGGATGATTCATTCCAAGTTTCATGATTCCGTCAATGGCTTCGGGTTGGGCTACGCCTTCTTGGAGGGTCAAAATCGCTTCATTCAGCATGGGGCATAGAATGCGGTTCGAAACAAAGCCTGGCGAATCATTGCAGGAGAGGGCTGTTTTACCCATCGTTGCCGATGCTTCAATAACTGCAGCGTTGGTTTCTGAGCTGGTTTTGTTACCGTTGATAATTTCTACAAGTTTCATGATTGGAACTGGATTCATGAAGTGCATTCCGATGACCTTGTCAGGTCGATTGGTTGAATCAGCAATCGTCGAAATGGAGATGGAAGAAGTGTTGGAGGCAAGTATTGTTTCAGGCTTACAAAGACCATCCAATTCTTGGAAAATACTCACCTTCAAATCAAGGATTTCCGGAACTGCTTCGATCACCAAATCACAATCTGCACAATCTGCACGGTCCACTGAAAGGGAAATGCGCCCACGAGCCGCATCTGCGTCTTCTTGCGACATGCGTTCTTTGGAGACCAACTTTGCAAGGGATTTCTCGATAGCAGCAATGCCTCGGTCAACGAACTCTTGTTTGATGTCAACCATGGTTACGTCGTAACCTGCACAAGCAGCAACTTGCGTGATACCATTTCCCATTTGTCCGGCTCCTAGAACGGCTATTTTTGCGATATTCATGTGACTCACTGCACCAAGCCAAGGGCGCTCGATTGATGAACATGACCGAACATTTGATTGGTGAGCCGGATGAACTTTTATTTGCAGCAGACGGAAAGAGAGAGCATGGTCGAGATTCTCTGCCCTCATTGCGAAGAAGAGATTGAACTCGATGACGATGTCATTGGGGAATTTGCATGTCCGTATTGTGAAGGCGAATTCGAATGGGGCATGCCCGAAGAGCGCATTGAGATACCAGCGGAAGTACAGCCGGTTTTGAAGACGACCCAATCAAGAGGAATGTTGGGCTGGGCGATGCTAACGCTACAAACTGCACTGGGCGGCTCGTTTTTCGTTGGTGGAGGAGTTTCGATTGCCGTAGGAATCTTTGGGATTCTGGCTAGTTCAGCAGCATGGAGTAGTTTAGGTTCATTTGGCGGTGGCGAAGGACTTGGAGGGATGGGGATTTTGGTATTCATGGCGTTAATTGCGCTTGGTTTTTTAGTATCTGTGATATTCATACTTCTCGGACTGTTTACGGTATTGGCAGGACTTGCCCAGTTGACAATAGTAGCAAGTTTCGAAAAAAAACGTTCGTGATCATTACCACATTGGTTACTGAACGCCCTAAATGTGGCAACATCGTCTAATTCCTATGTCCCAATTCTTTGCGTCGGCTCAAAGTTTTCAATTCGATGTAGAAACTACACCCATGGTCGAGATTCTATGCCCACATTGTGAAGAAGAGATAGAACTTGATGATGATGCAAAGGGCGAATTTGCGTGCCCTCATTGCGAGGGAGAATTTGAATGGGGAATGGATGAAGTTGATGAACTGGATTCGTTTATGGATGAAATGGAATCCATACCAGTAAGTTCTCCTCCATCGCAAGTCGTGATGCAAGGAAACGCTCAGCAGCCGATTTCACTGTCTGCAAACAGTTCACCCAACACAATAGCCATTGTTGCGATCGTTTTGGGTTCACTCGCATTGATGGGCAGTTTGGGTTCAGCAGTTGTGCCTCTGTTTGGAGCTTGTAATCTGATCGTTGCAGTTCCTGCAAGTATTGTGGCCTACATGGCACGTTCCAATGCTGAATACGTCCAATTCGGTAAAGATGCAGGGCTTATCAAGGCTGCAACAATCACCTCAATCGCCTCAATTGCATTGACGGTTCTCGCCCAACTTGTTTGGTTGGTCATCCTCTTTACGGCTGGCGGCGGTGGTGGAGGCGATGGAATGTTTGAATGTGGCAGTGGCGAACTAATTCCAGCGGATTGGGTCAATGACGGCCAATACGATTGTTACGACGGTTCTGATGAACCATTCTAATGTGTCGTTAGAGGTAGCCCGACTCGGATTTGAACCGAGGTCAACGGGACCAAAACCCGTTATGATGGACCCCTACACTATCGGGCTATGGTACTAGGGCGGTCGGCTCACCCTTTTGTTTTTGTCGGAGGCTCGTTGTCAAAAAATCACGAAAGTAAGTGTATCAATTCCGGGTCTGACATACGCTTACGGGCACTTTCGATGAACTCTTCAAGTGGCAAGTTAAATTGTTCCTGGTAAAGTTCAGCTTGCAGAGCCATGTCGAGTTTATCCAACTGCTTGACAAATCGGGATTCTGGAGTTTCACCCTGCTCGTACTCTTCAAACAAACCAACCCATTGGGGTGCAAGAGCCTTCATCGCGTTATGCTCATCAGCAGCCTTGGTCGAAGTGTCATCATGCGGCGTTAGGTCCCCAACCCGAACTTCGGGAATGTCATGGACGATACACAGGGAAAGCACTCGGGCAAGATCCAGATGCGGAGGAGTCAATTTGAGTGCAAGCATCGACATGCCCCACGAATGTGCTGCAACCGATTCTGGAGAATCGATGCCTGCACGAACCCATCCTGCACGCATGACATTTTTCAAGCCTAGAATTTCCTTCAACTCGTCTCGCATGGTTGTGCCATGAGACAAGACCTCAAAACCCCAACGCCCGAACGCACATTGTGGACACGGGTAGACCAACGTGGTGGGGCGATGCTGTCAAAGCACTATCAGAAGATGATTTACTCGGCGCAGTTGTCCGTTCATATCCCGATGAGAGCCTTGAAGGTCGCGGCGATTTATTCTCGACATTGGTACGGTCAATTGTCGGCCAACAGATTTCTGTCCTCGCTGCCGATGCTGTGTGGGGAAGGTTGGTTGAATTGGTGAGTGATATAACCCCAGAAGCGATTCGCAAGTTTTCAGCCGAAGAATTGGCTACATGTGGGCTCTCTCGGCCCAAAGCAAGTTACATCCACGGCCTTGCGCTTGAGGCGACTGCACTGCTTTTGGAGAACTGGGATGATCATACAGATGATGAACTCATCAAACATTTCTCATCTTTCCGAGGCATTGGACCTTGGACTTCTGAAATGATGTTGATTTTCACCTTCATGCGCCCTGATGTGTTTAGTATCGGAGACATTGGATTGATTCGTGCAGTGCAAAAACTTGCACCAGAAGCGGACACAAGGGAAAAAGTTCTCGAAATTTCAAAACGCTGGAAACCGTACAGATCTGCAGCCAGTTGGTTTCTCTGGCGGATGCTTGACCCTGTTCCTGTCGAATACTGA